>OCHN01000487.1_pt1 | contig 41501 bp, 32 predicted proteins | sample 1538911 | NCBI WGS metagenome assembly OCHN01 (sample SAMN04571736, study PRJEB22368) | human gut metagenome | biome: human gut; material: stool | host: Homo sapiens | place: Luxembourg | collected 2013-01-11 | reverse complement strand
GAATAGGCGTATGTAGAAAATCGAATCATATATGATATATGAATTCTTTGATTGTAGAAAAAATCTTATATCTACATGAAACATGAGATATGGCGAATTTACTTATGAACTGTTTTCTATTATAATGGAGGTAAGCAATGGAAAAACAAAAGAAGAAATCTCGCCATAGCAACCAAACCCACAACCGGCAGTATAAAGACCGGTTATGGAGAATGGTCTTTAATAACAAAGAAGATCTGCTGCAGCTTTATAATGCGATCAACCACACGGACTATCAGAATCCCGATGACCTGGAAGTAAATACATTGGAAGATGTCCTTTATCTGTCCATGAAAAATGATGTGTCCTTTCTGGTTGGCGGAACCATGAATCTGTATGAGCATCAAAGCACTTTTAACCCAAACATGCCGCTTCGCGGAGTCTTTTATTTCTCCCGGGTATATGAAGGGTATGTTGCAGATAATAATCTGATGATCTACCATGAAAAAAGAGTCCGGCTTCCAAAGCCGAAATATATTGTCTTTTACAATGATACAAAAAAACAGCCAGATTCCATGGAGTTAAGGCTTTCAGACTGCTTTGAAAATACAGATAACGAAGCACCTTGCCTGGAATGCACCGCAACCATGTTGAACATCAACTATGGTCACAATCAGGAGCTGATGAAGCACTGCAGAAAACTTGAAGAATATTCCATATTTGTCCAATGTGTCAGAGAATATATACAGTCGGAACCTTCTGTGGAAAATGCATTAGAAAAGGCAATTGATACCTGTATTCACCAGGATGTGTTGGCAGATTTTCTCAAGAAACATCGAGCGGAGGTGACAAATATGATTCTGACGACATATGACAAAGACTTATATGAGAAGACTTTGAAAGAAGATGCCAGAGAGGAAGGCAGAGAGGAAGGACGCGCTGAAATCAGAGCAGAATTAAATGAATTTAAACTACTAAACAAATATCTCCTAAAATCCAAACGCTACAGCGATCTCGAACGCGCTACCGAAGATATCGAATATCAAAAGAAACTATTAAAAGAATTTGGCATTGAATCGAATGATACTAAGTAAATTATCTACGTTATGCCAAACGGAGGTAACAAATATGATCTTAACGACATATGATAAAGACTTATATGAGAAAACCTTGAAAGAAGATGCCAGAGAAGAAATAATAGCAGAATTAAACCAATTAACCAAATATCTCCTAAAAGCCAAACGCTACAGCGACCTTGAACGCGCTACCGAAGACATCGAATACCAAAAGAAACTATTAAAAGAATTAGGCATTGAATAATCCCAAAACATAAATCCCATGTCCGATCACAAACTAAGATGCAATTCATCTTTTCCTGTCATCCGGCATGGGATTTTTCTTTTTAATTCTATAGAAAAATTTTATTCTTTCTTAATTGCTTTTCACAAAAAACTCCAGTACCATTTGAATAGGCGTATGTAGAAAATCGAATCATATATGATATATGAATTCTTTGATTGTAGAAAAAATCTTATATCTACATGAAACATGAGATATGGCGAATTTACTTATGAACTGTTTTCTATTATAATGGAGGTAAGCAATGGAAAAACAAAAGAAGAAATCTCGCCATAGCAACCAAACCCACAACCGGCAGTATAAAGACCGGTTATGGAGAATGGTCTTTAATAACAAAGAAGATCTGCTGCAGCTTTATAATGCGATCAACCACACGGACTATCAGAATCCCGATGACCTGGAAGTAAATACATTGGAAGATGTCCTTTATCTGTCCATGAAAAATGATGTGTCCTTTCTGGTTGGCGGAACCATGAATCTGTATGAGCATCAAAGCACTTTTAACCCAAACATGCCGCTTCGCGGAGTCTTTTATTTCTCCCGGGTATATGAAGGGTATGTTGCAGATAATAATCTGATGATCTACCATGAAAAAAGAGTCCGGCTTCCAAAGCCGAAATATATTGTCTTTTACAATGATACAAAAAAACAGCCAGATTCCATGGAGTTAAGGCTTTCAGACTGCTTTGAAAATACAGATAACGAAGCACCTTGCCTGGAATGCACCGCAACCATGTTGAACATCAACTATGGTCACAATCAGGAGCTGATGAAGCACTGCAGAAAACTTGAAGAATATTCCATATTTGTCCAATGTGTCAGAGAATATATACAGTCGGAACCTTCTGTGGAAAATGCATTAGAAAAGGCAATTGATACCTGTATTCACCAGGATGTGTTGGCAGATTTTCTCAAGAAACATCGAGCGGAGGTGACAAATATGATTCTGACGACATATGACAAAGACTTATATGAGAAGACTTTGAAAGAAGATGCCAGAGAGGAAGGCAGAGAGGAAGGACGCGCTGAAATCAGAGCAGAATTAAATGAATTTAAACTACTAAACAAATATCTCCTAAAATCCAAACGCTACAGCGATCTCGAACGCGCTACCGAAGATATCGAATATCAAAAGAAACTATTAAAAGAATTTGGCATTGAATAAAAACTAAATAACCCTTACCCCCATCCCGTGACTGATCACCGTCTAAGATGCAGTGCATCTCCCCCTATATCAGTCACGGGATCTTTTTGTCCGGAAAATCCCTCTCCCTCACCGCTATAACCAGATCACTCCTTTTCTATGCGCTCCCCACAATCTATACTTTTTGCACTTCCATCACATTATTCCCCACTTTTACTTCTATTCTAATATCCCAATACATATAGTAGAGTCAGACACAAATATTACGCACACCTACAAATCATGATGTTGGGGTTCAAAGGTATTTTGACCCCTTTGATACCAGATTACTACGTGCTTTGCACTCTTGCATCGGTTTTCTGACCTTTTGACCCTGGTATCAAATCATTATATTATTACAAAAACATTACTATTTCTTGTTATAGCTTAAAAAAGTTAATATTTTCCGTTATTGGTAATGATTCACGTAATGCTTTGTCAGATACAATACCTATATAAGATAAAAAAGTCTAAATAATTAGGAAGGGCAGATGAAAACTGACATGAATAAAAAGCAAAAAAATACAAGAACTTTTTTAATAAAAATCATGGATCAGCAGAACGGTACCTGGCAGGGCAGCGTTACTTGGGTGGAAGAGCAGCGAGAGCAGCATTTCCGCAGTGCCCTTGAATTATTGAAGCTGATAGACGGAGCACTTGATAACAATTATGAAGTCAGAATTGAGGAATAGAAGGAGGACGCCATGAAAAGTAAAACAAAGAAACGTTTAATAGCATTCATGCTTTGCATGGTATTAGTGCTTAGCAGTGCGATATCAGCATTTGCTGATGATTTGGATACGCAAGCCCAGGATCAGACCACTACAATGGCAGATGAACCGGTGGCTACATCCATGGATGACTCGACTGACGAGCAACAACCTGTAGCGGAAGCAGAAGAAAATCAAGAACAAGCTGTAGAAACTCAAGAAGAACAGCAAACGGAAGAAAATGTATCAGAAGAACCTACTACCGAAGATAGTTCTGCTGTAGCTGAGCAGGAAGCCATTGAAAAAGAAAGCGATGTTTCTATTCAAACAACAGTAAACGGAACCACTATTACAATGTCTGGTCCTCATTCTTCTTTCCCAGAAGGTACTACTTATGAAATTTCCGCATCTGAATTAAATGAAGATGAAACAAAAGATGTTGAGATTGCATTAAAGAAAAAAGAAGATGAAAATGACATCAAAATTGCTACATATAAAGCATATGACATCAAACTTTTAGTAGATGGTGTTGAATCCCAGCCAACCGGAGATGTTAATGTTAAATTTGAAGGCGGCGAAGTCACTGAGAATATTACAGATTCTGAAAAAGTAGATGTATATCACGTAGATGAACACAATCAGGTTGCAAATACTGTAACTGAGACTGCAACAACTGAGACAGTTACAATGACTACCAATCATTTTTCAACTTACGTAATCACAACCACAACAGATGCAGGTGTTGAAATTACTGTTCAACATTATTTACAGAATCCTAAGAAACAGTTATATAGAGATTCTACAGTTCATTTGGCAAAAGGACAGAAAATTGAAGATCTTAGCTCTCTAATGAACTATAAAGCTGAAAAAGTAGTCAAAATTAACACCGATGATTCTGAGGGGGCTGAATTAAGGGGTAATGAAGTCATCACTGAAAACCAAACCTATCGAGTATATTACTCTGCTACGACTGGTAATTCTAATGAATCAGTTCAAATGTTTGACTATCAGGTAAAAGGTGATAACAATGTAAGCATTAACGATGCAAACAACTATAGTTCTTCATCATCCGATACAACACGATTTGCAAGTGGATTGGCAAATAATCAGTATTCTGGAAACGGATATAATACAACAATAAATGTAAATGGTTCAACTGTTTATATTAATACTTGGGATCAAAAATCTGGTAGTGACAAAAAAGTAAATCAATTGAATGGTAAAGCTTTTGGTGATGGTAATGCTGCTACCGGAATTATAAAAGGTGTAAACTTTAATACCGGCGCACTGATTATGGGAAAAAATTCTTCTAATAAGCAAATGTATGAACCTGGATTTTTCACCAACGACCCAAAACGTGGAAAACAGATTTTATCTGGATATAAATTAAACTTCAATAGGAATGGTGATACCTATACTTTAACAGGTGTAAACAAGCCGGACGGATCTTCTGCTTTATCTGGATCTGGTTATAATTCAAACAACGGTTCTAATTTCTTTCCTCTTGATTCAATACGCGACCTCTATAAAGATAACGCAAATAACCCTCCTGGGCATAATTGCTTTTTTGGTATGCGTTATGACATCGAATTTACGATCGGTGATTATCTTGGTGATTTGAATTATTCTTTTACCGGTGATGATGATCTTTGGGCTATTTTAGATGCAAAAGAAGATGGTGGCCAAGTCGTAATCGATCTTGGTGGTATCCATTCTGCTTTAGATAAAGAAGTAGATTTATGGGAGATTCTTTTAAATAAAAAAGGGTATGATGAGGAAGACAAACTAAAATATACAGATAGGGATGAGAATAGGGATAAGAAGCATACATTAACAATCCTTTATATGGAACGCGGTGCTTATGAGTCTAACTGTAAAATGAACTTTACTCTTCCTAATAGCCGCATTGTAACACCTAGTACTATTCCAACAGCTGATCTTACTCTAAAAAAAGTAAATACTTCTGATAAAGGTATTGAAAACACTACTTTTAAGCTTGTAAATGATACCGATGAATCAGATGTAAAAACTGCTACATCTAATGCAGCTGGAGATATTACTTTTACAGAATTAAGGGAAGGAAACTATACCTTATCAGAAGAATCTGTTCCTGAGCCATATGTAAAAGAAACTTCTACCTGGAAAGTAAAAGTAACGAAATCAAAAGGAACTACTCTTACTGCAGTATTATATGATACTACCGGGGAAACTGCTAAAGAGAAAAATGCTGATGGTACATATCATATTGTAAACAGTACACAGGAAGAAGTTGTATTAGGTAGTGCAGAAAGTAATAAGACAGTTGCTGTAAAAAATTACAAGACTAGAACTTATCAAATTGATCTGACAGCCAGTTCAAAAGCAACACAGGCTGTTACAACCACAACTCCGTATGATATTGTTATGGTGTTAGATACCTCTGGAAGTATGAGTGATACGTTCTACAAATATACAGAATATACGGGAAATCTTAATTCTAAGGAAAGCTATTACATTAAAACTGATGATAAAATATATCAGAAAATAAAATACTCAGATGGAGGATGGTGGGAAGATAGTTACTGGTATTATAAAAATACAGACGAAACGGAAGTTCGTGTTACTCAGGAAACAAATACCATTTACACAAGAGCAAAAGATTCAACCACAAATAATAAGAATGCAGCTCTAAAAGCAGCCGCAAAAGCTTTTGTTGAAAATGTAAATACAAAAAATCCAGACAGCCGTATAGGAATTGTAACGTTTGCTAGTGGATCAACTATTAACAACTCCATTGGTAAAACAATGTTGCGAGTAGGTGATTCAAAAGCCACAATAGATAAATGGATTGATGACTTAGGAGCAGATGGTGCAACAAATACAGCAGCAGGTTTTAAATCAGCAAAAGAAATTTTTGATAATTCAAGCAACTGGGAGGGTGTTCGTCAAGATCAAAATCGGAAAAAACTGATTGTATTTCTGACAGACGGTGTACCAACTACATATAGTGATTTTAATGAAACTGTTGCAACTTCAACAGTTAATACAGCTACTACATTAAAAGGAGCATCATACAATGCAGAAATCTATTCCCTTGGAATATTTGATGCTGCAAAATACACCGGCTCTTTAGGTAATAATGCAAACATTAAAAAGGTTTCTAAATTCATGAAAGATGTTGCGTCAGATGATTCAAAATATATGACAGCTGACAGTGTGCAAAGTTTGTATGATATCTTTAATAGTATCACTGATAATATGCCTACTTCTGTTACCGCAACTATCACTGATGTAATTGACAGTCGATTTGAACTTACTACTGGTGAGAAAGATCGTTTGAAAGGCAGAGGTGCAACTGTTGCCGAAAAGGATGATGGAACCACAACCGTAACATGGACAAATACAACCATAAAAAGCAAAACCGGAAATACACCAGGATGGCATGAAACCATTGAAATCAAAGCAAAAGATAATTTCATCGGTGGAAATATGATTCCTACAAATGGTCCTGCTTCTGGAATTACGGTAGGTGACAATACAAAGTATTTCCCACAATCATCTGTAAATGTGAAGCTGTTAACACCAAGTATTGGTGATAAGGAAATCACTTATTATAAAGGTGATACGATTGAATCTAGTAAATTCTCCGGTGAACTGTTAGGAACCTATAAAATGACAGAATTGGATGGAAAAACAACAGTAACAAAAGGTATTCCTCAGTTGACAACAGAACAGCTTGCTGAATTAAAGAATGGCACAACAGTAACAGTTCCATACAGCTATACTAACTCAAATACAGATATTGAAGGTACATTTGTATACGAATATAAGAATAAGAAATACGAAGCAAAAGGTACAGAAGTTGATCCTTTAAAAGATCATCCTGCAACACAAGTAGGGAAGGATGTAGAAGAATATGAATTAACAGTCACATTCGTACCAAAAACAGTTGTGGAACGGAAAGAATTGCTAAAAGATACTGCAGTTCTTGAACCAAATGCCGAAGCAAATATTAGTAGAACAGTTGTTACTAATGCATCTGTGACAGGTACATACAAAGTACATGTACTTGCTCTTTGGGCAATTGTAAAACAAAGCACAAGTACAGGTTCAGATGGAAAACATCCGATGCTGAGTGGTGCAAAATTTGAATTGGTGAAAGATTCAAAAGTTTGCTATACAGGAAAATCTAATTCCGATGGTTTTGTAGAATGGTATAAAGATGGAACAAAAGTCTCATTAAGTGAGATAGAAAAAGCCACTTATACACTTCGAGAAACATCAGCACCAGCAGGATATGCAAAGAGCGAAGTTCAGTGGACAATACAGATAACTGATACTTCAGTAACAATTAAAGATGCAAATGAAAATAATATAACACCTACTCCATTAACAAATACTGGAAAGACATATGATGCATACACATATGAAAACACTCCAGTTTACGCCCTCCCATCAACCGGAGGCACCGGAATTTACTTGTATATGATTGGCGGCATGTTACTTATGTTCGCAGCCGTATGGATCTTATATAAAAACAAATGCAAGGAGGTGCTGGGAAAATAATTGTAAGGATTAATTTTTCAGTGGCTTCTTGCCACACAAAAACGTTATTATCCCATATGAGGGGACAATAAAAAATGGGCAAAGTCCTTAAAAGAAAAGGAGACAAAAATATGAAGAAGATGAGAAAAATCTTTGCAGTGTTATTAACACTGGCTATGGTACTCGGAATGAGTATGACATCGTTTGCCGCTGGTACAACAGCAACTATCAACTTAAGTGGTGATACTCTTACTAAAGACACAGTTATTAAGTATCTTCAGATTGTAGAACCAGATACAACTTCTACACTGGGTTGGAAATTTAGTTCAGATGAGATTGCAAATGTATTTAAAGCCAAATTTGGGGGCACAAAAGATGAAGCTCTTAAGAAAGTAATCGATTTAGGTTCAGACTCTCATGCTGCTAATGGAACAATCAATGCTTCTGACAAATTAGGTGCAGCATTATCAGAACTGACTGCTACAAATAATGCTAATATCACAACAACAACAGATGGTGTTCCTAACGCTATTACAAATTTAAATAAAGCTGGTTTATATTTAGTTACTGCTAATGCTACAGGTTATAGCTATCTTCCAATGCTTGCATACATTAAAGATGAAGGATTAGGAAATCTTGCTGATGCTTCTCTTACAGTTAAAGGTTCAAAGAACAAAGTAACAAAAGTTATTGATGATGATTCTGCAGAATCTGTATCTGAAGGTGACGAAATTGACTATACTGTAACTGCAGAATATCCATATTATTCAGCAGATGCAGAGAAGAAAACTTTCACTGCTACAGACAAATTAACAAATGCTACTTTTAAAGAAAACAGTTTAGAGATTAAAGTTGCAGGTGTGAATACCGCTCTTGCTCCAACTACCGATTATACAGTAAACGAGTATAAAAACAGTAATAAACTGGAGATTGCTTTCAAGTACAATCCAAATTATGCTGGCAAAACTGTTACTATTAAATATACTGCTATTGTAGGATCAGGTGAAGGTAACGTAAAAAATGAGATCAAATCAAATTTTGATACAGATGGTGATTCTGTAACATCTGCAAAAGTAAACGTTACTGTAGAAAAATTAGCTAAAGAACCTAATGGCAAAAAACTTTCTGGTGCAGAATTTACATTATACGAATACTCAGAAGAAGCAAAAGACGGATATACAAAAGTAGAGAGTGCATCTGTAATTACTGGAACTACTGCAGAAACTAAACCAATTTGGGTTAAAAAAGTAGGTAATCCTCAATCTACCACCACCGAAGGAACTACTACTTTTGTAGGTTTGGATGCACAGAAAAAATATTGTGTTCAGGAAACAAATGCCCCAGCAGGTTACAAGATTCAGAAAGATTACCATGTATTAACAGGTGCTGAAAAAACATCTCCTGAAACAAGTAAAGTTTATAAATTTAATAATTTTGATAAAGTTACATTGACTAATGATAATCTTTCCGCTCTTCCATCAACAGGTGGTATCGGTACAACAATCTTCACAATCGCTGGATGCGTTATCATGATCGCAGCAGCTGGCTTATTCTTCGCAAGCCGCAAAAAAACAAACAAATAATCTTTCATGATTATTTATAACCAGATATTGAATCCGGGGCAGGTCGCCCCGGATTCCTAAAAAATAATACAACAGCAAGGAGAGTTCGGATGAAAAGCAAAACAAGCAAATTAATGATTGGAATCATATTTTTAGCCGGTTTGTCCTTACTGCTGTATCCCTTCGTAGCTAATCAGTGGAATAACTACAGACAGAAGCAATTGATCAGCAGTTATGAACAGACTGTATCCGAAAAGGATGCAGCACATGAGATTGATTATGACGCAGAACTGCAGAAAGCAGAAGCTTACAACGAAGCATTACTTCCAAGTATCCTTCCTGACTCATTTGCAGTAGCCGCAGCCAGTGACAAAGAAGACCAGTCCTACATGGATGCTCTGAACATTGCCGGTGACGAGATGATGGGAATCGTGGATATCCCGAAGATTGACATCAAGCTTCCGATCTACCACACTACCGATGAAGATGTTCTCAAACAGGCAGCCGGACATCTGGAAGGAAGCTCTCTTCCAATCGGCGGTAAAAGTACACACGCCGTTATCTCCGCACACCGTGGACTTCCGAGTGCGTCTCTTTTTACCGATCTGGATCAGCTGGAAGAAGGCGATCATTTTCTGATCCATGTATTAAACGAAACATTATGTTATGAAGTCGACAAGATTTCCGTAGTAAAACCGGAAGAAACTTCCTCTCTTGCAGTAGAAGAAGGAAAAGATCTTGTAACACTTCTTACCTGTACTCCATACGGAGTCAATACCGAGCGGCTTCTGGTCCGTGGTCACAGAGTACCTTATGTGGAACAGGAAGTTGCCGATGAGAAGACACCGCTCAGCGGAATCAGTCTTCATACAAATTATCTTTTATGGGTAATTATTGGTCTTGTAATTACCGCAATCTTCATCCTTGTGTTATACTTAAAGGAGAAGAAGCTTCAAAAGAAGAAAAATGAGACCTCTTAAAAAGAGAATAAGAACGAGAAAGGGAATATGCCTATGAAAAGAAAAATCTCAACCTTCCTTTTCGGTCTGTTATTCTTGATAGGATTTGGGATTCTGATCTACCCGACGGTATCCAACCAGTGGAACACCTACAGACAGAATCAGCTGATCAGCAGCTATGACAATACAATACAGGACATGGAATCAGAGGACTTCACATCCGAGTGGGAGAAAGCAAAAGCTTTCAATGATACCATTCAGCAGAACAACCTCTACGGAGATGTATTTGGTGAAGATGAAAATGACATCAAAGACACCGAATACTGGAAGATCCTAAACGTTGCAGATGACGGAGTAATGGGATATCTTTCCATTCCGAAGATCAACATCAAGCTTGCCATTTACCATGGTACCGGTGACAAGGATCTGCAGACCGGTGTCGGACATCTGAACGGCACAAAGCTTCCGATCGGAGGGGAGAGTACCCACAGTGTTCTCGCAGCTCACCGTGGACTTCCAAGCGCAAAGCTTTTTACCGATATCGATCAGCTTGAAGTTGGCGATAAATTTTACATCCATGTACTGGACGAAGTCCTTGCCTACAAGGTAGACCAGATTCTTCCGATGGTAGACAAAGACGATCATGAAACACTGGAGAAAGCACTCCAGATTGAAGAAGGAAAAGACCAGGTAACTTTATTTACCTGTACACCATATGGAGTCAACTCCCATCGTCTTCTCGTAAGAGGAACCAGAGTTCCGTATAACGGCGAAGAAGATGCTACCGAATCAGTTACAGATTCTATGGTAAAATCCATTCAGAATTATTATATGCTCTATTTAATTTTAGGACTTTCAATCACGATTCTTGTGATCATTCTCTTGCGATTCCTTTCCAAGAGAAAAGCTCACAAAGAATAACCAAGATTTTTAAGGAGGACATGAGGCGATGATGAATAAACGATTAAAACAGGGAAGCACTTTTCTCTTAGCTGTCGCTCTTACATTTCCACTGCTCACTCTTCCGGGTGCGAAAGCCGCAAGCGCGATCAATACCGGACAGAAGTGTTCTATCGAATTCGACATTAGTGGGAACAGCAGTGAACTTCTAAGCGCAAGCATTCCGGTAAAACTGTATAAAGTTGCTTCGGTTGATGAATCCGGCAACTATACCGGAATCGGTGCATTTTCAAAACTGGATCTTTCATCCGTAAGTGCTGATAACCTGGATGCGGCAGCTGCTACCTGGGCAGAACGTGCAGCAAAAGCGAAGAAATTGCTGAAGGATGACACAGAGCCAACTACAACCACACTGACACAGGGAAGAGGTACTGCAACAGGACTGGATACAGGACTTTACCTTGTAGATACACCAAAAGTAATTACAACCAATTATACTTATACCTTTACACCTTACCTCGTATCACTTCCGACCAACAACTATTACAACAACGGTCAGACAAGTGATGACTGGATCTACGATTTGACCAAAGAATACAACAGTGCAGTTGGTCTGAAACCGGAACAGCACGTAAGATACGGTGATCTGGTGATCAAAAAGGAACTGGTAGATCACAATGCTACCTTCGGAGACAAGGCAACCTTCGTATTCCAGATCGATATCACAACACTGGATGAGAAAAAAGAAACCAGAATCGAAGAGCTTACCTTTAGCGCAGCAGGTAATGATTCTGTAACGATCACGAAGATTCCTGCCGGCTCTCATGTCAAGGTAACGGAGGTTTACAGCGGTGCAAGCTATGAACTCGCTTCTGCTAAAAGTCAGGAAACAGACATCATTGCTAATCCTGAAAAAGAAACCGAAGTAGAATTCAGACCGGCAGAGGTTTCATTTATCAACAAACACGATGGACGTACCAATGGCGGCTACGGTGTAAAAAATAATTTCAAACTGGACGAAAATGGTCAGTATCAGTACACCAAACCGGCAGCAAAGAACTAGGAAGGGGGAGTCGGAATGAGAAAGTTACATAAAAAACCACTTATCATGGCAGCAGCAACACTTGCTCTTACCGGAACCCTGGCAGTTGGAAGCGCGATGGCGTATTTTACAACCTATTCGACAGCCGGTGGCGGTGTGAAAATGAATATGGGATTTACTGAGACAGTCCCGAAAGAAGACGTTGATGAAAACGGAAAGCACATTACAATTGAAAATACCGGTAATTATGACTGTTTCGTAAGAGTCACAGCATTCGCACCGGTAAAGCTTACTTATAACGCACCAAAAGGCGGATGGACAGACCGCGGTGACGGCTACTGGTATTACGATGAAGTACTTCCGGCAAAAGCAAAAACCACAAAGGAACTCAACATCAAATACTCGTTCCCGTCAGTGGATGACAAACCGGAAGAATTCAACATCGTAGTCATCCAGGAATGCACCCCGGTTCTCTACGACGAGGACGGCAATCCAGACGCCAACTGGAACCATGTAATCAAAGACGACAGCACACAGACGACAGAGTAGGAGGTAATGAGAATGAAAAAGAAAAAGAAAAAGAAATCATTTCCAAAGAAACCTGCCCTGATCCTGACAGCCGCAGCACTCCTGCTGGTTGGAAGCACTGTCGGCAGTACACGCGCCGCACTCACTTACTACAGTGAGAATTATTCCGCACAGATGAATATGCAGAGTATCGGCGTATCTCTTCTGGAAAATGACAAAGTAGTCAGCAGCCGGGATTATGTATCGAACAATGAATGGAAGGGAACCTCAGAAGGTACACTTCTCACAAACCTTCTTGGAAAGGATGAGACATTTACACCCGGCAAGAAATATAACGAAGCAATCAGCGTCAAGAACAGCGGTACGATCGACACTTTTGTACGTGTGATCATCACAAAAAGCTGGCAGGACGAAAAAGGCAATAAGAACACGAACCTTTCACCGGATCTGATCGAGCTGAACTTCCTCACAGACAACGGATGGCAGGTTGCAGATGCACAGTCCACGAGAGAGCGTACCGTTCTTTATTATACCAAAGCTCTCAAAGCGGGTAAACCGACACCGGCATTATCGGATACACTCCGAATCAATCCTTCGATTGCATCGGATGTAACAAAGGTACCAAAAGATAAAACCATCACTTATACTTACAAGTACAATGGCTACACCTTCCACATTGACGCAGAGGTGGATGCAGTTCAGACACACAACGCAAAGGACGCGATCAAGAGTGCCTGGGGCGTGGACGTAAATGTATCAGACGACGAAACAACAATGAGCTTACAGTAGGGAGGTACAGAGTATGAAAAAGAAAATTTTGTGCCTCGCCATGACAGTGATAATGGCAGCAGGGGTACACACAACTGCATTTGCAAAGGATTATCAGGGAGCCGACGGATGGCAGGTTCATTTCACCGGCGACAAGATGGAAAGCAATTTTGAAAACAAGACTGTTTCCGATGAGCTGGCAACGATCCAGCCGGGTGACAGCATCGAATTGAAGGTTCAGCTGAAGAACTCCGATAAAGGCGAGACCGATTGGTACATGACCAATGAGATCATCCAGACACTGGAGGAAGCACAAGAATCCGCTGAAGGCGGTGCTTACGAATACAAGCTGACTTATGTTGGAAGTGACAATACCGAAAAGGTACTCTATAACAGTGATACCGTCGGAGGTGAAGGTTCTTCTAAGACCGGTGAAGGTCTGAAGGAGCTTGGAAACTCTACCGAGAAATATTTCTACCTCGGTCGTCTTGCTTCCAATGGTACCGGAACCGTACACCTTACCATCGGTATCGAAGGTGAGACACAGGGCAATGGTTATCAGAACACGCTCGCAAAGCTTCGTATGAACTTTGCAGTGGAAAAGGTAAAAGTAAGCAATACCATTACCAAGACGAAAATCGTCAAGACTACCAACACCGTTAAGACCGGTGATACCGCAAGAGTTCTTCTCTTCTGTGTGCTTGCACTCATCAGTGGACTGATCCTTCTGGCATACGGAATCTACACATATAACAAGAACACAAAGAAACGCAGACGGAAAGGAGAGTAAGCAGATGAAAAGATGGAAAAAATTACTGGTTTCTCTTCTGACTGTATCAATGACGATCGGTGCATCCACGATGAGCGTTATGGCTGCTAACGGGTATACCTATAAGGTAACTTTATCTGCAGGTAATAAAGGAACGATAAACGGCCAGGCTAAGGAGGAGCGGGATTCTCTTGTCGCCGGTTCTACTGTTACTTTTAATCTGAAGGACGTTCAGGTAACCGATGACAAATACTATGTCAAAGGAATCCGTCTCAGCGGACGTGACAATGAAGAAGCTCTTGCTTCTCCTGTATTAGACAATGTAACTGGCGATGCCGACTATGTAGTAGCCTATGGAATCAAAAAGGACATGGTTGCCTACACCGTAAACTATCAGGATGCTTCCGGTAAGGCGCTTGCAGAAAGCCAGACCTTCTACGGAAATGTCGGTGACAAACCAATCGTCGCTTATCAGTATATCGAGAATTATATTCCAGATGCTCTTGCACTTACCAAGACTTTGAGTAATAATGTATCTGAGAATGTATTTACGTTTACCTACAAACCGGGTGCTACAGACCGTGTTGTTACAACAACAACCACCATCACAACGACTGTTCCTGGTACAGCAACTCCTGGCACAGGTACCGGTAATGCCGGTACAGCAGGTGGCACGACAGGCGGCACAACCGGTGGAACTGCCGGAACTACCGGTGGAACTACAACCGGAACTACCAGTGGCACTACAACCGGAACTACCGGTGGCACAACAGACGGAACCACAACCGGTACAACCGATGGTACAACGACAGATAACAATTCTCAGGATACGACAGCTAAAGATAAAGATACTGCAACATCTGAGGATGAACAGACACCAAAGTCTCTGGTAGATCTGGATGATGAAGACACTCCAAAAGGAAATATCGATGCGAAAGACAAGACGAGCAAGACTCCGATCGCAGCAGGGATCGGCATTATCGTTGTTGCGGTAGCAGCTCTCGTAGGACTGATCGTATTCTTGAAAAAACGTGCAAAATAAAAAAAGCGCGGCACTAAAGGAGAAGTCTTTTTTGAAGAGAACGAAGAAAAAGAAAAGCCCGGTGGCTGCATTTTGCAGTGCACTGGGCACTGTTTTACTGACAGTACTGATTCTTGCCTGTATTCCGCTGACACTTCCGAAAGCTTTTGGTTTTCAGATGTACACCGTGATCAGTGGGAGCATGGAACCGGCAATCCCGACGGGAAGCCTGGTCTATGTCCGGTATGAAGAACCAGACACGATCGTCAAAGATGATGTCATTGCTTTTTACAGCAACAATGCAGACGGCTCGATCATCACCCACCGTGTAGTATCCAACAGCCCGGCGATGGGACAGTTTATCACCAAAGGGGATGCCAATGAGGAAAAAGATATGAATCCGATCCCTTACAACAACTACATCGGAAAAGTAAAGCTTTCTGTTCCGGTTGTCGGCGGTATCGCACAGGCTGCAACCGGCACTGCCGGAAAAATTGCCGCTGCATCTATCATCGGTCTTGCTGTGATTCTTGAAATCGTTGCTGCCATGCTTGACAGACGCGATGACGAAGACGAATAAGAGAAAACGTTTTTCATTTTAGCTTGCTAAAGTGTGAAACATTTGCTAAAATAATATCAGATTGTATTGTCAGAAGAAGATGGGGGAATTTCACAATTCTCCCATTTGTCATATATTGAAAAGAATGGAGAGGTGAATGGATTGTTATCCAACCAGATTTTACAGAGAACAATCAATGAAATAGGGGATATCATCGAGTGTAACTGTTCCATCTGGAACACAGACGGAGTGATGCTTGCAGCTGTAGGTAAGGAGAAACCTGCAGTAAAAAAAGCTGTCTGCTCATTTTTAAAAGAGCTGGAGGTTACCGGCGTAGCGGAGGAGCACCTGGATGAATGCTATGGTCTGTTCCCGGTTTATGATGATGATGAACTGACTTATATTTTCGTGATCGAGCACAATAATGAGATTGATGTGCATACCAGCGGACGCTTAAGTGTCTGCCAGCTGGAGAGCCTTTTAAGATCCGGAAGCGAACGTCTTGACCGTAACCGTTTTATCCAGAACCTGCTCCTGGATAACCTGCTTCTCGTAGATATCTACAATCAGGCGAAAAAGCTTGGTATTACAGTGGAGCAGCGCAGAGTCGTCTATCTGATCGAACCGAAGAATCCGGATGACACGATCGTCCTGGATATGATCCGTGGGATTTATTCCTCGGGAACCGGTGATTTTGTTACTGCCGTAGATGAGGGACATATTATTCTGATCAAGTCCCTTGACAGTACGAATGATTATGATACGATCCGTTCGACTGCCGATATGCTGGTGAATGCGATCAACACCGAAGCTATGGTCAATGTCCGGCTTTCCTTCGGAACCATCATTCCCGAACTCAAAGAGGTCTCACAGTCTTACAAAGAAGCTGGCATGGCTCTGGATGTGGGACGTATCTTCTATCCGGAACGCAATATTTTATCCTACCGCGAACTCGGTATCGGACGGCTGATCCACCAGCTTCCCGTTTCCTTATGCGAGATGTTCCTGGAAGAAGTATTTGCCGGAAATACCGTTGATCAGTTTGACGAAGAAACCTTATCCACAGTTGATAAATTTTTTGAAAACAGCCTGAATATTTCGGAGACAGCGAGACAGCTTTTCGTCCACCGGAATACGCTCGTCTACCGGCTGGAGAAGATCCAGAAGCAGACCGGGCTGGATGTCAGAGTCTTTGAGGACGCCCTGACATTTAAGATTGCTCTGATGGTCGCAGACCACATGAAATTCATAGAAAACAGAAAATAGGAGGACATGATATGGTGAAATTATACGAAGGCGGTGCCTATCTTTTACACGGTACTGAGGTAATTGCAGATGCACCCGATGCACTTGCTGCCGTAAAAAGCAAGACAGGTATTGAGACAACAAAAGAAGCTGCTGCAAAAGAAACAATGGCTTATGGGATCTTAAGTGCGCATAATACTTCCGGTAATATGCAGCAGCTTCAGATCAAATTTGACAAGCTGACTTCGCACGACATTACCTTTGTCGGAATCATCCAGACTGCAAGAGCATCCGGACTAGAGAAATTCCCAATCCCTTATGTTCTGACCAACTGCCATAACTCTCTGTGTGCAGTCGGCGGTACGATCAATGAAGATGACCACATGTTTGGACTGACCTGTGCGAAGAAGTACGGCGGTGTCTATGTTCCGCCTCATCAGGCCGTTATCCACCAGTTTGCCCGTGAAATGCTCGCAGGCGGCGGCAAGATGATCCTTGGTTCTGACAGCCACACCCGTTATGGTGCACTCGGTACCATGGCAATGGGAGAGGGCGGACCGGAACTTGTAAAACAGCTTCTGAACAAGACTTATGATATCAAGATGCCGGGCGTTGTCGGAATCTATCTGGACGGCGAACCGGTGAAAGGTGTCGGACCGCAGGACGTTGCCCTTGCGATCATCGGCGCAACCTTCGGCAATGGCTATGTCAATAACAAGGTCATGGAATTTGTCGGACCTGGCGTTGGCAAATTAAGTGCAGACTTCCGTATCGGAATCGATGTTATGACGACAGAGACAACCTGCCTTTCTTCTATCTGGAGAACCGATGACAAGATCAAAGAGTTCTACGATATCCACGGAAGAAGTGATGACTTCAGGGAACTGGAGCCTGGCGCAGTCGCTTACTATGACGGTCTTGTATACGTCAATTTGAGCGAGATCAAGCCTATGATCGCCATGCCGTTCCATCCGTCCAATGTCTACACCATCGAGGATGTCAATGCCAACCTTGCAGATGTTCTCCACGATGTAGAGCAGCGCGCGCTGGTAAGCCTGGACGGTGCTGTGGATTACTCTCTTCAGGACAAGATCGTAAATGGTAAGCTTTATGTCGATCAGGGTATCATCGCAGGCTGTGCCGGTGGCGGTTTTGAAAATATCTGTGCTGCCGCAGACATCATTCGTGGCAAATACATCGGATCAGATGAATTTACCTTCAGTGTTTACCCGGCAAGTACACCGATCTACATGGAGCTTGTGAAAAATGGTGCGGTTGCTGACCTGATGGAAGCCGGTACGATCGTGAAGACTGCCTTCTGCGGACCGTGCTTCGGTGCTGGGGATACTCCGGCAAACAATGCATTTTCCATCCGTCACTCTACCCGTAACTTCCCGAACCGTGAAGGAAGCAAGCTGCAGAGTGGACAGATCGCATCTGTTGCCCTTATGGATGCACGTTCCATTGCCGCAACTGCTGCGAACAAAGGTTTCCTTACTCCGGCAACAGATTTTGATATTGAATACAAGAACCCGACCTACCACTTTGATTCCAGAATTTACGCCAACCGTGTATTTGACAGCCACGGCGTTGCTGATCCTTCGGTTGAGATCAAATTCGGACCGAACATCAAAGACTGGCCGGCAATGAGCGCTCTTCCTGAGAATCTGATCCTGAAGGTCGTATCTGAGATCCACGATCCGGTTACAACGACAGACGAACTGATCCCGTCCGGCGAGACTTCTTCTTATCGTTCCAACCCGCTTGGACTTGCTGAATTTGCACTTTCCAGAAAGGATCCTGCCTATGTAGGACGCGCGAAAGAGGTCCAGAAAGCCCAGAAAGCGATTGAAGCAGGTACTTGTCCACTGGATGTACTGGATGAATTAAAACCGGTGATGGCAGCAATCCAGAAGTCTTATCCGGAAGTCGGCAAAGGAAATATCGGTGTCGGAAGTACCATTTTCGCGGTCAAACCTGGTGATGGTTCTGCCCGTGAGCAGGCTGCTTCCTGCCAGAAGGTTCTCGGCGGCTGGGCGAATATCGCGAATGAGTACGCAACCAAACGTTACCGCTCGAACCTGATCAACTGGGGCATGCTTCCGTTTATTACCGAAGAGGAACACACAAAGCTTTCTTTCAGGAACGGTGACTATCTCTTCGTGCCGGATATCCGCAAAGCAGTAGAAGATAAAGCTTCCACGATCAAGGCTTATGTCGTAGGCGATGATCTGAAGGAGATCGATCTGAAGCTCGGTGATCTGACGGATGCAGAACGTGAGATCATCCTCAAAGGATGTCTGATCAATTATTACAGAGGTTAATTTTTCTCAGACAATGATATGATTTAAAAGGGACGGAAATTTTTCTGTCCCTTTTTGCAACACTTCCGACTTTTTTATACTCTTATATACAAAGAACCTGTTATGAGAGGAGGGACCTTATGATCGATGCAATTGCATTTAAAGAATTATATAAGACGGTTTATCAGGATCTATATCGTTTTGCGCTCTGCATGATGCATCATCCGCAGGATGCAGAAGACGCCGTCAGTGAAGCCGTTCTTTCCGCCTATGAGAACATACATAAATTACGCAAAGAAGAAGCATTCCGTTCCTGGATCTTTCAGATTCTGGCAAATGTGTGCCGCCGGAAGTTAAAGAGCCGTGAACGGACCGAGACCGAGCTGAAAGAAGATCATGCTTCTGCCACATACTGTGACGGACTCCGCACAGATGTGGAACGTGCTTTTCTTATTCTCGATGAAGACGATCAGCTGATCATCGGCTTATCCGTCTATGGCGGTTACAACAGTAAAGAGATTGGAAAAATGCTAAGGCTGAACCCGAATACAGTCCGCTCCCGCAGAAAGCGTGCCCTCGAAAAGATGAGCTGGCTTCTGAAAGAGTAGGATAAAAGAGTAATAGGAGGTGTTTCATATGACAGATCACGAAAAAGAAATACTGGATAAAATAAAACAATCTACGGAAAAAACTCCTGTTCCGGAAAGCCTTGCACCGGATCAGATTATGAAAATGCTGGAAGAGCATAACAGCACTCAGGCTTCCGGACATATCCCGAAAAAGCATGGATTTTCCCGCGGCCACCGGATGCGCGGAGGACTTATCGCTGCCGCACTGGTACTGGTTGTCGGCATTGGCGCCCACATCCGCCAGCAGAATCTTTCTTCAGACTCAGCCACTTTTTCCACAAAAGGCAGTTCTTCAATCGGTACATCCTCCGGTAAGCTTGTCTCTTCCGATACTTTAGAGACGGCAACCGATTATGATGAAGTCTACACATACCTGCAATCTTATCAGGATGAGTTGGATTCTTCATCTGTTACCGGTTCAACCGACGGCGGAATTGTCATGTATTCAACTGAAACAGCCGACAATGGTGCACGTACCGATAGTTCCAGCTCCTCTTCGGATTCTTCAACAGCCTCTGCACGTGCTGTGGATACTTCATTTTCCGATACCAACGTCCGCACAGAGGGCGTCGGTGAAGCAGACATTGTAAAAACGGATGGAAGTTATCTTTATACACTGAAAGCAAACTCACAGGAAATTTCCATTGTAGATATCCGGTCTGATCAGATGAAGGTTGTTTCCGGTATTTCGCTGAATGAGAATTTTCAGGCATCCGAATTTTACCTGAGTGACCAGAAGCTTTTTGTCCTTGGCAACATGCAGAACACGCAGGTTGATTCTGACAGTAAAACCTTGTACCGCGGCAGCTGTACCCGTATCCAGACTTATGATCTGGCAGATATCAACAATCCGAAATCCATCGGAACCGTGGATCAGAGTGGTTACTACCGCACTTCACGTTTTAAAGACGGATATCTGTATGTATTCAGCGACTATTATATTTACGATACGATCACCAAAAAAGATTATCCTTCCTATGTTCCGCTTGTTGGTGACAATCTTCTGAAGCAGTCGGATATCTATCTCCCGACGAACCATGCAGCAGACCAGTACCTTGTTGTCAGCTCCGTTTCCGCTTCCAGTCCGGATAAGGCAGCAGACCAGAAAGCAGTCATGTCTGAGAATGGCGAAGTCTATGTGAGTGAGAACAACATTTATATTTACGAGTATGCGAACAGCAGTATCCTCGCAGATAATCTTGCGGCAAAGAATCAGACGATCCTCCGCAAGCTGTCTTACAATAAAGGAAAACTTTCCGGCTCTGCCCAGGGCAAAGTAAAAGGATATCTGAACGATTCCTTCAGCATTGATGAGTATGACAATACGTTGCGGCTGGTGACAACGGTTACGCATAATGTCGGAAGCTCTTCACAGTCCAATGCAGTCTATGTGCTGGATGCAGATTTGAAAACAATCGGTAAGATCGAGGATCTTGCCAAAAATGAACAGGTCTATTCCGCAAGATTTTTGGGCGATACCGGTTACTTTGTAACTTATGAACAGACAGATCCTTTATTCTCCGTAGACTTTTCCGATCCGGAGAATCCGAAGATCCTTGGCAAGCTGAAAATTCCCGGCTTTTCGGAATACCTGCATTTTTACAGTGATAACCTGCTTCTTGGCATCGGTATGGATACCGATGAAAATGGCATTACAAACGGGGTAAAGATCTCCATGTTTGATATCAGTGATCCTTCGGATGTGAAGGAAGTCAGCAAGTACACACTGGATCAGTACTATTACTCGGATGTTTTTTCTGACTACCGTGCAGCACTGGTTGATCCGGAAAAGAATCTGATCGGCTTTCCGCTTTCCGGATCTGCCAACCAGTATGTGATCCTTTCTTACGATAAAGATCAGGGCTTCCAGGTACAGATGCAGGAGGAAGTCAACGGTAATTCTTATCTTGGAACCCGCGGTGTGTATGCAAACGAAAAGTTCTATGTGATCAATGGAAATGCAATTGAAGCATACCGGATGGGAGACTATGTGAAGATAGATGATCTGCTGCTATAGTGCAGCTTTGCAGAAGGAGCTGCCGCTCCGCATACTTTGTACACCATTCCACATCACCTTATACACCAAAATCGTATATACAAAAACAGGTGCCCACTGGGATATATCACTAAGATATACTTACGTGGACACCTGTTTTATATTTTCATTTACCTGTTATTCCACACCGTTAAAGCAGTAGGTACATACCTGGCATGCATCAATCCCGATTGATTTGATCAGATCATCCAGTCTGTGATAACGAAGTGAAGTGAAATTCTGTCTCTTGCGGATTTCCTCCAGCATTGCTGCATACCGGTCACTGTTCGGATCCGCATATTCACTCAGTACATTGACATCATTGTCGCCTTCCCACTCACGGATGATCCTTCTTGTGATCAGATCCAGGTCTGATTTGGAACGAGAGAAGTTCAAATATTTGCATCCGTACAAAAGCGGTGGACATGCCGGGCGGACATGCACTTCTTTTGCGCCACTCTGATACAGGAACTCTGTCGTCTCACGGAGCTGTGTGCCACGCACGATAGAATCATCGATCAGCAGCAGGCTCCTGTCTTCGATCAGACTATGTACCGGGATCAGTTTCATTCTGGCGATCAGATTACGCTGACTCTGTGTTGTCGGCATGAAAGATCTTGGCCAGGTCGGAGTATATTTGATAAATGGTCTTGCATACGGAATACCTGATTCATTTGCATAGCCTATCGCATGAGCGATACCCGAATCCGGAACTCCTGCAACAATATCCACGTCGATCGAATGGTCATCTCTCTGTGCTAAAAGCTTTCCACAGTTGTAACGCATTTCTTCTACACCAACCCCTTCATAAGAAGAAGTAGGATATCCATAGTATACCCACAGGAACGAACAGATTCTCATCTTTTCACATGCAGGACTTACAGTCTCCACAGATTCCGGTGTCACGTAGACGATTTCCCCAGGTCCCAGCTCTTTGTAATCTGTGTATCCAAGGTTGATATATGCAAAGCTTTCAAAGGAAACGCAGTATGCATTTTCTTTCTTTCCGATCACAACCGGTGTACGTCCGAGAAGGTCTCTGGCTGCATAAATTCCATTCTCTGTCAGAAGCAGAAGCGTCATCGAGCCTTCAACTACTGACTGCACATAACGGATTCCCTCAACAAACGAATCCTTTTTACAGATCAATGCCGCAACCAGCTCTGTAGAATTGATCTGTCCATTGGTCATAGACTGAAAATGTGTATGTCCATTTTCATAAAGATTCCGGATCAGCTGATCCGCATTATTGATCTTACCTACTGTCGTAATTCCAAAGCACCCCAGATGCGACTGGATCAGAATTGGCTGTGGATCATAATCTGAAATACATCCAATTCCAATATTTCCCTTCATTGTATCAACATCTTTTTCAAATTTTGTACGGAACGGCGAATTTTCAATATTATGAATTGCTCTCTTCCAGCCATCACTTCCGTAAGTAGCCATACCTCCGCGGCGGGTTCCAAGATGCGAATGATAATCTGTTCCATAAAAAAGATCCAGATTACATGCTTCTTTTGATGCAACGCCAAAAAATCCTCCCATATCTGTAGGTCTCCTTTCTTTATCCCAATGCCATAGCCTGTATTTTTCATCTATTTTTTAGTGTATCATGCATTTATGGATGGAAACAATAGCAAAACCCCGAATATATTGCAAATGGCTATAACTATTTCTAATCGTATTTATAATTGTTTGAATTTTCTGATATGTATATTATAATTTCAATTCTTTCTAATTTTAACAAAATTATTTTAAAATTATATTGACAAATAAGTATTTGGGTGTTATTATTAAGTCAATCCAAAAGAAAAGAAGTTCCTGACGAGAAAGGGAATTTCAAAAAGATATTTTTTTAATCTGTTACATAGTTTCATATATACTCGCCAAGAGTATAAGATGAAGAACCAGATCAGAAAAGGGTAACAAGAATAATTGTTATTTGAAGGTTAGAAAGTTTTAAAAAAGCAACTATACATTTTGGTTATGAGCGTTTTGTAAGCGGAGTGTGTAGAGAACAATTTTTAAAATTGATAATTTATAATAATAAGAGAAAATTGATATCTGACTTCTGAACAGAAAAAAGTATAAGAGAAAAAGAATATCCGGATAAAATTTTGGAACGAGAACGAAAGGAAGGAGGCTTTGACCGTTGGATATTTCATCATCTAAAACTCAATATGTTAATGGTATGGCAAATGTAAATTCCTGTGAGATGAGCCTTAACCATAGATTATAATCCGGTAAGAGAAAAGTTAATGATAAAAAAGGTCGGAGTAGTAGATAAACCGGAAGCGATTATAAGATATAAAAAGATTCAGCATTTGTTGACATATTGAAGTAAATACCACAGTAATTCAAGATCAGAAAATGTGTAAAGAAACATTCATTGATAAGTAAATTTAACAGTGACGAGAAAGCTGATAAATACCAAAATTGGATTACCTGATTATATAAAATAACGAACGATCAGAATTGATCAAAATCGATTCATATGATTTCATTTTTATAAATTTTATAAAATCTGAATATCATATGAAATGCTCAAAGAACTTACAGGAATAAGAATTACTTAATTCCTCCGATATAAAAATAAAAATTACAATTGAATATTCCGAGACAGCCATTCAAAAGATGGCTGTCTCCTTTTTTTCTGTTACCAGCTCCCAATTTGTGAATTTTTTGTAATATTTTTTTAACATTTCTGAAAAATATCAGCCGTAATTTTTGACATTGACAACGCTCTATGATACACTTAGTAAGTAAAATTATAAGACTTTTGTTTTCCGTTTCTGGTACAAAAGTCAGACTTACTGAGGAAAAGTAAAATAATTAATAATAATCATATGAGGTGAGAAACGTTGGATAAATATGAATATCGCGCAAAGACAGAGCAGATGCTTGCGTATGCCGAACAGAAGTCTTACCAGAAAGCGATGTCGATTGCAGATACGATCGACTGGCGTAAAGTAAAAAATACCGCCATGCTCTCTACCGTAAGCGAAATCTATGAAAATGCGGGGGAACTTGGTAAAGCACGTGATACCTTATTTATTGCGTATGATAAAGCACCTTCCAGCAGAAAGGTTGTATACCGCCTGGGAATTATTTCTCTGAAGCTGGGACATTTCGATGAAGCAGCTGATTGCTACGAAGAATTTGTCAAGCTTGCTCCGAAAGATCCAAACCAGTACATTCTCCGGTATAAGATCTTAAAAGCACAGAAAGCGCCAGTCAAAGAACAGATTGAAGCTCTTGAAGATTTCAAGCATTCTGAATACGTTGAAAAATGGGCATATGAACTTGCCAGATTATACGCTGAAGCTGGTATGACTTCCGAATGTCTTGATGAATGTGATGATCTGATTCTCTGGTTCAGCGAAGGTACTTATGTATACCAGGCAATGGAACTTAAAATGAAATACAAACCGCTGACTCCACTTCAGCAGGAAAAATACGATCATCGAAATGATGGTATCGGCCGTAAGGATTCTTCCAAGAGAAAACCTTCCTTCCGAAAATCCAAAGAACGTCCGGCACCGAATCCACGAATTGCAGACAAGGTCCGCAAAGATGTACATGTCACAGACAGTATTGATCTTCCGGATCTTCCAGAGCCAATGGCCCGGACACATGCTTCCGAACCAGAAGCTGAGTCACAGCCAAAAACCCGGATTCGAAGCACTTCCGATATTTCCACAACCATTTCCGGTGCTTCCCTTTCAGATGCCCTGAAAGCCGGTGTTGCCGTTGCAAGTGGTGCAGTTGCTCCTGAATCTGCTTCAGACGATTCACAGATGACCGGTAAGATGAAGATTGAAGAAATTCTTGCCAACTGGGAAGCAACTCAGCGTGAAAATGCAAAGATTCTTGAAAAGAGCCAGGAGGAAGCTGAGAAAGAAAAAGCCCTGCGCGAAAAGAAGAAAGAAGAAGAAGAGGAAGTTCTTGGAGCTACAAAACCAATCCTTTCTGATGATATCCGCAAACTAATGGAACAGCTTGAAAATGGTGAAGAGCCTGAAATCACCGATGAAGATGCTGAAGATTTCGTTGATGATGAAGAGGATGAAGCGACTGAAAGCCCGGAAGATTCATCCAAAGAAGCTTCAGACACTGACGAGGAAGATCCGGAAGAAAATGATTTTGAAGAAATCGTTGACTCCGAAGAAGATGATGAATCGGATGCGGTTTACGATGAAGAAGCTGAATACGAGGATGAAGACGATTCCGAGTATGACGACGACGAGGAATACGAGGATGAAGATGATTCCGAGTATGACGACGACGACGAATACGAAGATGAAGATGATTCCGAGTATGACGACGACGAGGAATACGAAGATGAAGATGATTCCGAGTATGATGACGAAGAATACGAGGATGAAGACGATTCCGAGTATGATGACGAGGAAGAATACGAAGATGAGGATGAGTCCGAGTATGATGACGACGAGGAATACGAGGATGAAGATGATTCCGAGTATGACGACGAAGAATACGAAGATGAGGATGATTCCGAGTATGACGACGACGAATACGAGGATGAAGACGATTCCGAGTATGACGACGACGAGGAATACGAAGATGAAGATGATTCCGAGTATGATGACGAAGAATACGAGGATGAAGACGATTCCGAGTATGATGACGAGGAAGAATACGAAGATGAGGATGAGTCCGAGTATGATGACGACGAGGAATACGAGGATGAAGATGATTCCGAGTATGACGACGAAGAATACGAAGATGAGGATGATTCCGAGTATGACGACGACGAATACGAGGATGAAGACGATTCCGAGTATGACGACGACGAGGAATACGAAGATGAAGATGATTCCGAGTATGACGACGACGAGGAATACGAAGATGAAGATGATTCCGAGTATGACGACGACGAGGAATACGAAGATGAAGATGATTCCGAGTATGACGATGACGAGGAATACGAAGATGAAGATGATTCCGAGTATGACGATGAGGAAGAATACGAGGATGAAGACGAAGATGACTACCAGATCGATGATGAATTAGATGAAGATCATAAAGAGGACTTTGATTTTGAAAAAGAATCTGCTCTCGATATCGATGATCATGATTCTGACGAAGATGATGGTGATTTTGCAGACCTTGATTCCTTTGAAGATGAAGAAGAATTAGATAGCAGTGATGATTATCTTGATCTTGAATTTGACGAGAAACCGGCTCCTGAGCCAGAGAAAGAAACTTCAAAATCAGCGCCAACTCCTGATATTGACGAAGTTCTTGAAATCGAAGAACCGTCAGAAGATGAAATCACCGAACGCATGGGTAAATTCGATACCGGATTCGTTGTACAGGGTCGTTACGATCTGAGTGCAACAAGTGAGATCGGACTGAAGCTTGGACTTACTGAAGAGCAGAAGCAGCTGTTCTCTTACTTTGTACCGATCCGTGGTGTCAGTGAACAGCTTGTTGAAATCCTTGATAACGACAAACGTTGCCGTAACCGTTATGGAACTTCCCGCACAGGCAACATCCTGATCCTTGGCCGCAAGGGAAGCGGAAAAACAGTCCTCGCAGTTGATATTGTAAAAGCAATCCAGAAACAGCGCAGACTCAAACAGGGTAAAGTTGCAATCGTAACCGGTGATTCTCTGAACAAAAAGGACATCGGAAGTATCATCGATAAGCTGAACGGTGGCGCACTGATCATCGAAAAAGCTTCCAAGATGAATGACAGAACCATCCGTGAACTGAATGACATGATGGATGAACAGACCGGCGAACTTCTCTTCCTTCTGGAAGACCAGAAGAAACCGCTGGAAAGAATGTTTGCATCCCATCGCGAATTCAAACGTAAATTTACTTCCAGACTGGAGCTTCCGGTATTCATCAATGATGAACTGGTTACATTCGGTCAGACCTATGCTAAGGAAAACGGATACCGTATCGATGAAATGGGAATCCTTGCATTATACAGCCGGATCGATATGATGCAGAGAGAAGATCATGCGGTTACTGTTGCAGAAGTAAAAGAGATCATGGATGAAGCAATTTCACATTCCCAGAAAGCAAATGTAAAACATCTTGTGAAACGGGTATTTGGAAGAAGCACTGATAATTCAGACCACATCATCCTGAAAGAAGATGATTTTAAATCATAAGATTTCTACAAAGAACGCGCTTCCGGCGCGTTCTTTTGTATATGCAGACCAAACCGATAACTATAAACAAAGAGTTTTAGACATCTTACATAAGAAGTGTATAAGTTGTCCAAAACTCTTTCTTTTTATCGCTATTTCTAGTATAATATTCCTAAATATCTTTGATAGAAGGTGAATGGGATGGCAGTAAAAAAAACAACAGCACAACAGACCAACACGACCCGCAAGACGGCCGTAAAAAAATCTACTGTAAAAAAACCGGCAGCTGCTAAAACTGCTGCTAAAAAATCTACAGCTAAAAAGTCTGTAAAAACTGTAACAACAGATAAACCCGCTGATTATAGAATCGGCGAATTAGATCAATATTTATTCGGACAGGGAACCCATTATGAAATCTATAAAAAAATGGGTGCACATTTTGTAAAAGATGGAAAAAAAACCGGCGTATATTTCGCAGTATGGGCTCCACACGCCAGATCAGTTTCCGTAGTCGGTGAATTCAACGGCTGGAGTGAAGATGCAAACGTTATGAAGCGTCAGGAACCACTTGGAATCTATACCGCATTTGTTCCGGAAGCACAGCTCGGACAGCTTTACAAGTACTGTATCGAGACACAGACCGGAGATAAGCTTTACAAGGCTGATCCATTTGCGAACAGTGCAGAGTTGAGACCGGGAACTGCCTCAAAGATTGCTGATATCTCCCATCTAAAATGGAGTGACAGTGTCTGGATGAAGCACCGGGCAGAATGGGATTTCCATTCCTCACCGATTTCCATTTATGAAGCACATATCGGTTCCTGGATGCGCCATCCGGGACGTGAAGATGAGGGATTCTACAGCTACCGTGAATTTGCGCATGCAGCTACAGACTACATAAAAAAGATGGGGTATACTCATATCGAACTGATGGGAATTTCAGAATACCCATTTGACGGCTCCTGGGGATATCAGGTGACCGGATATTATGCTCCGACCTCCCGTTATGGTACGCCGGAAGATTTCGCATATATGATCAATTACTTCCATAAGAATAAGATTGGCGTAATCCTTGACTGGGTACCGGCACATTTTCCACGCGATGCACACGGACTCGCTGACTTTGACGGCACAGCTACCTTTGAATATGCAGATCCTAAGAAGGGGGAACATCCGGACTGGGGAACCAAGATCTTCGATTATGGTAAAGCAGAAGTTAAGAACTTCCTGATCGCCAACGCACTGTTCTGGATCGAACATTATCACATCGATGGTCTCCGCGTAGATGCTGTTGCTTCCATGCTGTATCTTGATTACGGTAAAGAAGACGGTCAGTGGATCGCCAACAAATACGGCAGCAATGAGAATCTGGAAGCAATCGAATTTTTCAAGCATCTGAATTCCGTTACTACCGGACGTAACCCTGGCGCACTGATGATCGCAGAAGAATCCACCGCATGGCCAAAAGTAACAGGCAAACCGGAAGATGATGGTCTTGGATTCAGCCTGAAGTGGAACATGGGATGGATGCATGACTTTACCGAATACATGAAGCTGGATCCATATTTCCGCAAAGGCGACCACTACGGTATGACATTTGCCTTAACCTATGCATACAGCGAGAATTATATTCTTGTATTATCACATGATGAAGTAGTACATCTAAAATGCTCTATGCTCAATAAGATGCCTGGTCTTGGATTTGAGAAATTCGCCAACCTGAAGGTCGGTTATGCTTTCATGATGGGACATCCTGGAAAGAAACTTCTCTTCATGGGACAGGATTTCGGACAGCTCCGCGAGTGGAGCGAGGCGCGTGAGCTTGACTGGTATCTCCTTGCCGAGCCGGAGCATCAGGCACTCCAGAATTTTTACCGTGACCTGCTGCATCTTTACACACACAACAAAGCCATGTATGAACAGGATACCTGCATGGAAGGCTTTGAGTGGGTCAATGCAGATGACAGCTCACGAAGTATTTACAGCTTCATCCGTCATTCAAAGGGCGCAAAAAAGAACCTTTTATTCGTATGTAACTTCACACCGATCGAACGACCGGAGTACCGTGTCGGCGTACCGCGCGGCAAACAGTACCGCCTGGTACTGAACAGTGATGAATTGCAGTATGGCGGAAGCGGAAAAGCCCGCCCGGCAGTATATAAAGCAAAGAAACAGGAATGTGATGGAAGACCATATTCATTTGGTTATGATCTTCCGCCATACGGTGTTGCTGTATTCGAATTTTAACATAGCAAGTCAATGCAATCTGCGCAAAATATCCATTATACGAATAATTGATTCCACCAATTATTTTCTTAACATTTCCCGGATTCGTTCTTCCAGAGTTTCTTCTGGAAGAACTCCGGTTGTATATCCACAGATTTTTCCATCTCTGTACACCACAAACGTCGGTACAATCTCAATGCCTATATACTCTGCAATCTCTTTCGATATATCAATATCAATCTTATAAAAAATCCATTTTCCCTGATACCGGCTGGCAATCCTTTCCACAACAGGATACATCATTCCGCACTTTGGACACCATGATGCGTAAAACTCCACAATTACCGGCATCCTCTGCTTTCCGACTGTATTTTCATAATCCTTCGTGATCAATGCGATACCCATACACTTTCCTCATTTCTGCCATCTCAGGCTATGTAAAAAGGACTGGATTTAGTGGCATCCGCATTTCGGGTTTAAGATTTTATAGACTTCCTGAAAAGAATTTCTGAAACAGATCAGCTTTTTATTAAATCTTGGATTCTTATAGCAAAACCCCCGCATACAATTCTGAAAATGATGCTTTTTCCGCATATCGGTTCCTTCCTGACTTCCTCTTTCTACAATATATGCAAAAAGACAGCCGATGTGCGGATTGCTCCGTATCTGCTGTCTCTTATATTGCCAGGGATCATCTTACGCACTCAGTGCCTTTATGATCTGCCTGTTGCATTTTATTCAATTGTCTTACTGACGCATTGCGATCAGTTTATGGATCGGATGTCCCTGCCCGGAAAATTTCTCCTCGTACTCAGTCATAACATTCCCTCTGCTGAGTGTCGGATCATTGTGAAGATCATAGGTCTTCGCCAGAAGTACCCAGCCTGCCAGCTCCACCTGCTCCAGTGAAAAGTCAAACAGCTCTCTGTTGTCTGTCTTAAATTCAACAACTCCGTCAAAGGCAAGGATCTTGTCATACCGCTCAAAAAACTGCTTGGAAGTAAGTCTGCGCTTTGCATGACGTGCTTTCGGCCACGGATCTGAAAAATTCAGATAAATCTTGTCAATCTCTCCGACAGCAAAAACCTCCGGCAGATTTGTCGCATCCATACAGATAAAACGAATATTGTTGACATCCTTGTATTCCTCGTCATTGTCAAAGCGTTCCAGCGCCCGAAGCAGTACGCTTGAATAACGTTCGATACCGATATAGTTGATGGATGGATTCTCCTTTGCAAGTGTCAGAAGAAACTGTCCTTTTCCCATCCCGATCTCAATATGGATCGGATTCTCCGGATTCTGAAAAGTCTCTTTCCAGGTGCCGCGATATCTGGTCTCATTTTTAATTACAAGGGGATGAGCTGTCAGATAAGCATCTGCTCCCGGTACATTTCTTAACCTCATATATCTTTCTCTTCCTTTAGTGAAAATATGTATAACCTTATTTATTTTATACTATTCTGAAATATTTGAAAACCCAAAAATATATTTTATAAGTTTTGTATAAAATATTCTTATGATATTCTCTTATTATTTAGTAGATTTTTCTAATTTAAAGTAGTAGAATATGTATGCATTATTAAAAATGTATAAATAATTTCTAAGAAAGGAGTCGGACAATGGATCATATTGTTAAAAAGCTCTCCGAAATCGAACACGCAGCCGAAGCTGTTGTGGAACACGCGGAACTGGAAAAATCAGAACTGGAAGAACGCATTCAAAATGAACGCAATCAGTTCGACAAACAACTTGAAGATCACACCCAAAAGGAGCTGAACGATATCCACAAAGGATTAAACCGTCAGATGGATGAGATTCTTGCAAGGCAGAACCGTAAGAACCAGACAGCGATCGAAGAACTTAAAAAAGATTTTGAAGAGAAGCATACGGCATATGCCGAGAAAATTGTCAGACGTATCATAGAGGGATAGCATATGGGAAATTTACTTGCATACAGTGGCATCGTAACAAAAGTACGCGCCATGCAGGCGAAACTGCTCACTGATGAAGATTTCCGGAACATCGCCGCATTTCATACAGTAACCGAAGTTGCTGCTTATCTCAAAGAACATCCCGGATATCGGAATGTCCTTGCAGATATGGACGAAAACCGTCTTCACCGCGGTGAGATTGAGAAGCTTCTTGTGCAGTCACTTTACAGTGATTATACACGCCTGTACCGTTTTTCCGGAATGGATCAGAAAAAATTCCTGGAGCTTTATCTGAAGCGCTACGAGATGAATCTGATCAACTATTGTCTGCGTATTGTATTCAACCACTATCAGAAGCCTTTTGATCTGGATCATAAGAAAATATTCTTCGACAAATATTCGGATCTCTCCATCGATAAACTGATCACTTCGGGGAATATCGGTGAGCTGGTGGAAAATTTAAAGGGCACAGAATACTATGCGCCGTTAAAACGTCTGGAAAATGCGGAGAACCCTACCCTTTTTGATTACGATCTGGCACTGAATCTGTACTATTTTACAACCATGTGGAAGAAACGCAAAAAGATTCTGAAGCATAAGGAACTGGAAATTTTCACCAGAGATGCCGGAGCAAAGATCGACCTGCTGAACCTGCAGTGGATCTACCGTGCAAAAAAATATTACAACATGCTTCCGCCGGATATTTCCACACTGCTGATCCCGATACACTACCGGATTCATGTAGATCAGCTGAAGGATCTTGTAGAAGCACCGTCTGTCGATGAATTTTTAAAGCTGGTTACCAGAACGCCTTATCTGCGTCACACCGATACTCAGACACCAGCGTCCATCGAGACGATTTACAAAGACTGCCTGTACCGTCTCTACCTGGCAGACAGAAGAAGTAACCCTTATTCCATCGCAACCGTGAATACCTATCTTTTTCTGAAAGAGGAGGAGCTTGATAAGCTTACAACTGTGCTCGAATGTGTTCGCTACGGACTTCCTGCACGTGAGACATTAACTTATATAGGAGGAACAGCGAAATGATTGTTAAGATGAAGTTCCTGAGCATTACCGGACCACGCGCCGACATCGACCGCATGACAAACCGGTATCTTTCCAAATATGAGATGCAGCTTGAAAATGCACTCACGGAGCTCAAGACAGTAGATAATCTGATGCCATTTCTGGAAATGAACCCTTACCGTGATCCACTCGCAAAAGTGACACAGTTTCTGGGATATATGAAAGACATGCCAGCAGCGCCATCCTTTGATCAGAGCGAAGACGAGATCCTTGAGATGATTCGTTCTATCAATCATGACTACATGGATCTGCAGCAGCAAAAAGAAGAACTGAAAAAAAAGAGAGAGCATATCCAGGCACGTATGAAAGTCCTGGAACCTTTTACTTCTCTGGATTTTGACCTGCATGAGATCATGCAGTACAAATACATCCGCACAAAATTTGGAAAAATCAATGTGGATTATTATCACCGGCTGGAAAAAGCGCTTCTTGAAGACATTGATGCATTATTTCTGGAAGGCTCCAGAGATGCCTCTTATGTCTATGGCGTTTATTTTGTATCGGATGCTGATGCAGGAAAGGTCGATTCGATCATGCGGTCTCTCCACTTTGAAAAAATCGATCTGCTGGAAGACTTTGGCGGAACTCCGCTGGAAGCTTACCGGAGCCTGGATAAAGAAGTCCAGAATCTGACCGATGAAATCCAGGCAGTGAAGGATAAACGTCAGGAGATGTTCCGCAAGAACGCTTCCAGACTACTCGGTGCAAGAATTCAGCTGGAACGTTTTTCCGATAACTTTGATATCCGGAAATTTGCAGCACGAACCGAGACAGACGAACAGGAAGAATACTACATCCTCTGCGGCTGGATGTCCGAAGAAGATGCAAATGCATTTATCAAAGAGGCACAGGGAGATGACAAGGTTTATATCGTAGTAGAAGAGGACCGGGAACAGTATTTTGGAGAACCTCCTACCAAGCTTGAGAATCCAAAGCTTTTCAAACCATTTGAAATGTTCATCAAGATGTACGGACTTCCCAAGAGCGGTGAGATGGATCCGACCATTTTTGTAGGTATCATGTACAGCTTTATCTTCGGCGCCATGTTCGGGGATGTCGGTCAGGGGCTGCTGCTCTTTATCGGCGGTGCGATCCTGTATTTCACAAAGAAAATGAACCTTGCCGGAATCGTATCACTTGCCGGAATCTTCTCCACCTTCTTTGGATTTATGTTTGGAAGTGTGTTTGGATTTGAAGACATTATAGAAGCCAAATGGATCCGACCGATCAATCATATGACCACCTTACCGTTTATCGGAAAACTGAATACCGTATTTATCGTATCGATTGCTTTTGGTATGGGAATCATCCTGATTTCTATGATCTTCCATATTATAAACGGCATCCGTGCCAAAGATACCGAAGCAACCTGGTTTGATGCAAACGGCGTGGCAGGGCTGATATTCTACGGGGCAGCAGTTACCTGCATCGTTCTTTTCATGACAGGTCACTCTCTGCCGGGTGGAATCGTTCTTGCAGTGATGTTCGGAGTACCGCTTCTTCTGATCGCACTGAAAGAGCCGCTGACGAACAAGATCAAAAAGAAAACCGAAAAAATGGAACAAAGCAAAGCAATGTTTGTCACCCAGGCATTCTTTGAATTATTTGAAACCCTGCTCAGCTATTTTTCAAATACGCTTTCCTTTATCCGTATCGGTGCATTCGCAGTCAGCCACGCTTCCATCATGGAGGTTGTACTGATGCTTGCCGGTGCAGAAAGCGGGCATATTAACTGGGTAGTGATCGTACTCGGCAACCTGTTTGTATGTGGATTCGAAGGACTGATCGTTGGAATCCAGGTCCTGAGACTTGTCTATTACGAGATGTTCAGCCGTTTCTACAAAGGCAGCGGCCGCGAATTTAAACCTTATACAGGTACTGCAAAAAATTAGTTTTTCATTTTAGGAGGAAATTATCATGACTTTAGCAACTAAACTTATTCTCATTGCCGCACTGGTTTTAAGCATTTTCATTCCATTCGGATATTACCTGCTCGGAGAAAAAAATAAAGGACGTTATAAATGTGCACTTGCCTTCAATGTTCTTTCTTACTTTGGAACCTTCCTTGTAGCAGGGATCATGCTCTTTGGAAGTGTACCGGTACATGCTGCAGACGCCGCTGCCTCAGGCGCAGGCCTTGCAACCGGTCTTGGTTACATTGCAGCAGCTCTTGTTACCGGTCTTTCCTGCATCGGTGGCGGTATTGCCGTAGCAAGTGCAGCAAGCGCAGCTCTTGGAGCTATCAGCGAGGATTCCAGCGTCCTTGGTAAATCCCTTATCTTCGTAGGTCTTGCAGAAGGTGTATGCCTGTACGGTCTTATCATCTCCTTCATGATCATCAGCAGACTGTAATCATGAAAATGTATCTGATCAGTGACAACGTGGATACTTATACCGGAATGCGGCTTGCCGGCGTGGACGGTGTCGTAGTTCATGAAAAGCAGGAGCTGCGTGATGCGCTGGAAACTGCCATGAACGACAAGTCGATCGGTATCATTCTTCTGACGGAACGCTTTGGAAGAGAATTTCCGGATCTCATCGATGAGATCAAGTTAAAAAGAAAGATGCCTCTTCTGATCGAAATTCCGGACAGACACGGAACAGGACGTAAAAAGGATTTCATTACCTCATACGTCAATGAAGCGATTGGACTGAAACTTTAACTAGAAAGGCATAGAAGGTGAGACAATGACGCTTGAAGAGAAAATAGCGCATTTACAGGAAACGGTCATGACTGAAGCCCGTTCTGAAGGAAATGCGATCATTGACAATCACAAAAAAGCGCTTGAATCTTTATTTGAAAAGCATAAAAAAGAAGCGACCGCACAGTCTGAGGTCCGTATCAAATCCGAGACCTTAAGAGCCAGAAGGCAGGTAAATCAAGCTGCGGCAAAAGCCGAAACCGAACTGAAACGTGCTCTTGGCCAAACACAGAATGAATTAAAAGTCAGGCTGTTTGATGAAGTAAAGGAGCTTCTTTCTGACTTTACAAAAACAGACGAATATCTGGACTATCTCTGCAGCAAAATCCGCGAAGCCGCACGCTTTGCAGATGGCGAGGAGATGACCATTTATATTTCTCCTTCTGATAAGGAGAAACAGACAGAACTGGAAAAACGTACCGGCATGACGATCACCATCAGTGAATATGATTTTATGGGCGGTATGCGTGCTGTAATCCGAGGCCGTAATATTCTGATCGATCACAGCTTCCAGGCTGCAGTCGATTATGAATATCATCAGTTCAGTTTTGCAGCAGGAGGTGCAGGAATTGAATAAGACAGCAACTATTTATGGAATAAACGGTCCGGTCATCTATCTGAAGGGTGACACCGGATTCATGATGTCGGAAATGGTCTATGTGGGAAAGGAAAAGCTGGTTGGCGAAGTCATTTCCCTGGACAAAGACATCACGACTGTTCAGGTCTATGAAGAGACTTCCGGGCTGAAACCGGGAGAAATCGTAGAGGCTTCCGGAAGTCCGGTATCTGTAACTCTGGCACCTGGAATCCTGAACAATATTTTTGACGGAATCGAACGCCCGCTTGAGCAGATCGCAAATGTGGGCGGCGGTGCATTTATCACCCGCGGCGTCAGCGTTGATTCGCTTGACCGCGACAAATTATGGGATACCCACATCACCGTGGCCAAAGGAGATTACCTTCATGGCGGAGATATTATAGCGGAGGTTCCGGAGACCAGTGCGATCGTACACAAATGTATGGTTCCGCCGGATGTGGAAGGTGAAGTAATCTGCTGCGCGTCGGACGGAGATTACCGGATTGAAGATACACTTGTCACTCTGCGGCTTTCCGACGGAACAGAAAAACAGCTCAACATGATACAGCACTGGCCGATCCGTAAGGCGCGCCCAACAAGCTACCGTTTCCCGGCAAGTGTCCCTCTGATCACCGGACAGCGGATCCTGGATACCATGTTCCCGATCGCAAAGGGTGGAACTGCCGCAATCCCAGGCGGATTCGGTACCGGAAAAACCATGACCCAGCACCAGATCGCCAAATGGTCTGATGCCGATATTATCATCTACATCGGCTGCGGCGAGCGTGGAAATGAAATGACACAGGTGCTGGAAGAGTTTTCAGAGCTTGTGGATCCAAAGAGCGGCAATCCGCTGATGGACAGAACCACTCTGATCGCCAATACCTCCAACATGCCGGTAGCTGCCCGTGAAGCAAGTATTTATACTGGACTTACCCTGGCTGAATATTACCGTGACATGGGCTATGACGTAGCGATCATGGCAGACTCTACTTCCCGCTGGGCGGAAGCCTTACGTGAGCTTTCCGGCCGTCTGGAAGAGATGCCGGCAGAAGAAGGTTTCCCGGCTTACCTTGCCAGCCGTCTGTCTGCTTTCTACGAGCGCGCAGGCATGATGCATAACTTAAATGGCAGTGACGGATCCGTGACCATTATCGGCGCCGTATCGCCTCAGGGAGGCGATTTCTCCGAGCCGGTCACACAGAACACCAAACGTTTCGTCCGCTGCTTCTGGGGTCTGGACAAGAGCCTTGCCTACGCAAGACATTTTCCGGCGATCCACTGGCTGACCAGCTACAGCGAGTATCTGACCGATCTCGCCGCCTGGTACCACGACAATGTATCACCCAAATTCGTTGACTACCGCAACCGCATCATGGCACTTCTGAACCAGGAGAGCAGCCTGATGGAAATCGTAAAGCTGATCGGAAGTGATGTACTTCCGGACGATCAGAAGCTGGTTCTGGAAATCGCAAGAGTCATCCGTCTCGGATTTTTGCAGCAGAATGCATTCCACAAGGATGATACCTGTGTCTCTCTGCAGAAGCAGTACAAAATGATGGAAATCATTTTATATTTATACAAACGCTGCCGCGAACTGGTAGCCATGAATATGCCAATGTCTGTCCTCAAGGAGGAAAATATTTTTGAACGTGTCATTGCGATCAAATACGATGTTCCAAATGACAATCTTCAGCTTCTTGACCAGTATCTGGCAGACATTGATGCTTTCCATGACCGCATCATGGAAAAGAACGCGTAAGGAGGGAAAACAAAATGGCAATTGAATATTTAGGCCTCAGCAGCATTAACGGCCCTCTGATCGCGCTGGAAGGCGTTCAGGATGCTTTTTATGATGAAATCGTAGATTTTGTCGTAAACGGCAAAGAACACAAAATGGGACGTATTGTGGAGGTCTACAAGGACAAAGCAATCATCCAGGTATTTGAAGGCACGGAAAATATGTCTCTTAACAATACCCACACCAGACTTACCGGACATCCGATGGAAATCGGTCTGTCCGAAGAAATGCTTGGAAGAACCTTTAACGGAATCGGCGAACCGATCGACGACCTTGGACCGATCACGGTTGAAGAGGTGCGCGATGTCAACGGACTTCCGTTAAATCCGGTCAGACGTGAATACCCTCGTAACTATATCCGCACCGGAATTTCTGCGATTGACGGACTGACCACACTGATCCGTGGACAGAAGCTGCCGATCTTTTCCGGCAACGGTCTTCCGCACGACCAGCTTGCCGCACAGATCGTAAAGCAGGCTTCTCTGGGCGGCAGCACGAATGAGGATTTCGCCATCGTATTCGCCGCAATGGGTGTCAAGCATGACGTAGCTGATTTCTTCCGCAGAACCTTTGAGGAGAGCGGTGTTGCAAACCATGTGGCAATGTTCCTGAACCTTGCCAACGATCCTGTCGTCGAGCGTCTGATCACCCCGAAGGTTGCGCTGACCGCCGCTGAATACCTTGCATTTGAAAAAAATATGCACATTCTGGTCATTCTTACCGATATGACTTCCTTTGCCGAAGCCATGCGTGAGGTTTCTTCTTCCAAAGGAGAAATCCCAAGCCGTAAAGGATATCCGGGATATCTGTACAGTGAACTTGCCACCTTATATGAACGTGCAGGAATCGTAGAAGGAGTAAATGGTTCTGTCACACAGCTCCCGATCCTGACCATGCCAAATGATGACATTACCCACCCGATCCCTGACCTGACCGGTTATATCACCGAAGGACAGATCGTACTTGACCGGAATCTTCACGGACAGGCAATCTACCCGCCGATCAGCGTTCTTCCGTCCCTGTCCCGTCTGATGAAAGACGGTATCGGAAAAGGATATACCCGGGAAGACCACCAGGACCTGGCAAACCAGCTTTTCTCTGCATATGCTAAAGTAGGAGAGGCTCGGAATCTTGCTTCCGTTATCGGAGAAGACGAGCTTTCTCCGATTGACAAAAAATACCTGGAATTCGGAAAGGCATTCGAGGAGCGTTATATCGGCCAGGGACCGAATGAAAACCGTACCATCGAGGAAACCCTGGATCTTGGCTGGGAACTGCTTAGAATCCTTCCAAAAGAAGAACTTGACCGTGTCGATACCAAGATTCTTGACGTATACTACAAAGGCTAAGGAGGGAAGTCTATGGATCCACGTTCATTTCCCACCAAGGGAAATCTGATACTTGCGAAAAATTCACTGACACTTGCCAGACAGGGATATGAGCTGATGGACAAGAAGCGGAACATTCTGATCCGCGAGCTGATGGGCTTAATCGACGAAGCAAAGGATATTCAGGAAGAAATCGATAAAACCTTCACCTATGCCTATCAGTGCCTTCAGAGGGCGAATATCGTGCACGGGATCAGTACAGTAGAAGAACTTGCCTATACAGTTCCGATCGAGGATTCTATCCGCATCCAAACGCGAAGCATTATGGGAACAGAAATCCCGAAAGTGAAGTACGAAAAAGAAAATACCAGACCAACCTATGCATTCAGTACTTCCAGAGAATCCATCGATATCGCCCGTGATGCATTCTGCCGTGTAAAGGAGCTGACACTCAAGCTTTCTGAGGTAGAAAATGCAGCGTACCGGCTGGCTTCAAGTATCAAAAAGACACAGAAAAGGGCAAATGCCCTGAAAAATATTACGATTCCGATGTATGACAATCTCGTATATACGATTACAAATGCACTGGAAGAGAAGGAACGGGAAGAATTTACCCGACTGAAAGTGATCAAACGAATGAAAAACAAATAATATTTCTGAAAAAATCATAAAATATAGAAAATATATTGACAATACACCCGTTTTGTTATATAACTTATAGAACAAATAGGATTACAAATGCAATAGATTTTACAAATCAGGGGGTGAGCATATGACTTTTTGGAAAGTATCCGACACCAGAATGAACTGCCTTATCACAGAAGCAGAGATTGCCGCACTTGGCTACTCACTGGAAGATCTGACACAGGACAGGGAGCGTACCGAAGAATTTTTGAATCTTCTTCTCAAGAAAGGGAAAGAAGTTCTTGGGCTTAACACAGACAATGGAATCCAGGGATTCTACGGTGCATTTCTTCCTGACCGGAGCCTGATGCTGTCGATCTCCTGCCAGGCTGAGAATTCTCTGGAATCCATCCAAAAAGATGGTTCTGAAGCTTCCGGTATGCTGATCGAGCCTGACAGCAATGAGAAAGAGACCGTTCGCTGGCAGATTCTCTTTCCAAGTCTGGATAATGCAATCAACTTCTGCAAGATCCTTGGATACGGCCAGGCATCAGAAAGCCGTCTGTATAAAGATGACGGTGTCTACTACCTGATGGTAGACTTCCCGAATACAGAAGACGGCAATAAAAAGGCTCAGCGCATCGTATCCGCCGGTGAATTCGGTGGCATGGTCGAAAAAGATGCAATTTCTGAAGCTTATCTGAATGAACATGAAAAATGCCTCCTAAACAAGGATGCAATCAATATTTTATGCAAGATGTAGTAGAAGGGGACTAAAATAGTCCCCTTTTTAGTACACGAAATAGATTTTCCTTTATTTTTCCACAGATCCAGTAACTTTCCACAAATGAAATAAACGATTACTTTTACATATATCTCCATCTGTAGAAACAAATTCTAAAAAAAGAGCACCGTCCCCGATGCTAATTCATCAAAAACAGTGCTGATACTGCGCCTTCAGGGATTCGAACCCTGGACAAATAGATTAAGAGTCTACTGCTCTACCAACTGAGCTAAAAG
>OCHN01000474.1_pt1 | contig 42489 bp, 43 predicted proteins | sample 1538911 | NCBI WGS metagenome assembly OCHN01 (sample SAMN04571736, study PRJEB22368) | human gut metagenome | biome: human gut; material: stool | host: Homo sapiens | place: Luxembourg | collected 2013-01-11 | reverse complement strand
AGAGGGAGCCACGAGGGAGAGAACCTAAGAGATAGGGAGAGGGGCTGTCAAGTCCCTTGCCCTAGTCTCTTTGGTTCTTTCCCTCGTTAATATTGACAAGTGCATTGATTCGAATAGCGAACCCGAGAAGTGCTATCCGACAAAAAGAACTATCGGTAGCTTGCTATCATAGATAAAAACTAAAAGATATAACAGAAGTACATCAAATACAAGACTTTTTCTACAAGCTGTGCCGCATAAAAATGCGGCTTTGCTCACGCAACCGTCCGAGAACGTTCTAACATTATTTTAATCCGCCGTTTCGCCTTGACGGCGGATTAAAATAATGTTATAATCTATTATGGTATACTGTCTTTGCAACAGGACTTTGGATAAGAAACGGAGAAACAGCTTGACTAAAGAGATAAACAAGGAAGAACTGCTTGTTCAGCAGGAATATATAGAAAAAGTAAAAGCAATAAACGCAAAGCGTGAGCAGATGCCGCTGGCACACGTCCACAGCTTCGGCTGTCAGCAGAACGTGAGCGACGGAGAAAAAATAAAGGGTATGCTTGCACAGATGGGTTACGGCTTCACGCCCGAAACCGCATTTGCGGATCTTATTCTTTTCAATACCTGCGCCGTAAGAGAAAACGCAGAGGACAGAGTTTTCGGCAATATAGGCGCACTCAAAAAGCTGAAAGAGAAGAACAGAAATCTCATAATTGCGGTCGGCGGCTGTATGGTACAGCAGGAGCATATAGCACAGAGAATGAGAAAATCGTTCCCGCAGGTCGATATTATTTTCGGCACTCACGTTATGCATACCTTACCGCAGATGATATACGAAAAGCTCAGCGAGAACCGCAGAACGCTGTCTATCCCCGAAAGTGACGGTGTTATTGCCGAGGGACTTCCCGTAATAAGAGAAAGCAAGGTAAAGGCAAGCGTGCCGATAATGTACGGCTGCAACAACTTCTGTACCTATTGTATAGTTCCCTTTGTAAGAGGCAGAGAGCGTTCACGCAGACCCGAAGAAGTCATAGCCGAAGTAAAAGGGCTTATAAATGACGGATATAAGGAAATACTACTGCTCGGACAGAACGTGAATTCATACGGCAAGGAGTATGATTTCGGCTTTGCAAAACTGCTTTCCGAGCTTGATAAGATACCCGGAAAATATAAGCTCAGCTTTATGACATCTCACCCTAAGGATTGCACGCACGAGCTTATAGATACGATAGCGGACAGCAGGCATATATCGTATCATCTGCACCTGCCCGTACAGTGCGGAAGCGACAGAATTTTAAAGGAAATGAACCGCCACTATGACACGGCGCATTATCTTGAACTTATCGAATATGCAAAAAAACGCATACCGAAGGTAGCACTCACTACAGATATTATAGTAGGCTTCCCCGGCGAAACTTATGAGGATTTTCTCGGCACTGTGGAGCTTATGAAGAAGGTACGCTATGATTCCGCATACACCTTTATTTACAGCAAGCGTGAGGGAACAAAGGCGGCGGCTATGCCCGACCCCATAAGCGATGAGGATAAGGGTAAGTGGTTCAGACAGCTTCTTGATGTGCAGAATTCTATCGGTGAAAAGGCTTATGAGCGTTTTATCGGAGATGAGGTCGAGGTTCTGTGCGAGGGCATCGGCAGAACGGCTGACGGACTTATGACAGGCCATTCCCGCCACGGCGTTATCGTTGATTTCAACGGCACAAGGGATATGATAGGAAAGTACGTCACGGTAAGAATACAAAAGGCTCTGCCCTGGGCAGTCACAGGCGAGCTTGTAAGCGTGAATGACTGAATTTTCACAATCGGTCGGGAATCCCCGTCAGATATATATTTTTAACAGCCGCAAAAGCGGAAAGAAAGGAAAAATACAAATGGACGCAATAAAAGCAGCAAGAGAGCTCGGCAAGGCTATACAGGCAGACGAGCGTTATGTACGTTATAACGAGGCAATGAAGGCAAACGATGCCGATATGGAGCTTCAGGAGCTTATAGGCGAATTCAACCTTGCACGTCAGAACGTAGCGCTTGAAATGAGCAAGTCAAAGGAAGAGCAGAACAAGGAAAAGCTCGACACACAGAACAAGGAGATGCAGAGATTATACACTCTCGTTATGCAGAACGAGCATATGGCTGATTTCACAATGGCAAAGGCTGATATGGATAAGCTGTTACACGAGATCAACGGCATTATCGCACTGTGCTGTGACGGTGAAGACCCCGATACCTGCGAGGTGCAGGCAGGCGGATGCTCAGGCTCATGCTCGACCTGCGGAGGATGCCACTGATTGCCTTGACTGAATGGCATTGATAGTATGGCATTGTAAGATTAAACAATAAAACCGAAAGGAATGAAACTCTTGAAAGCAGGAAACAGCGGAGAAAAGCTCACGCCTATGATGCAGCAGTATGTTGAAATCAAGGCAAATTACAAGGATTATATATTATTCTATCGTCTGGGCGATTTCTATGAAATGTTCAACGAGGACGCAATGGTAGCGTCAAAGGAGCTTGAGCTGACGCTGACATCAAGAGCGGGTACGCCCATGTGCGGCGTACCGCATCATTCTGCGGAGGGCTACATAAAAAAGCTGATAGATAAAGGCTTCAAGGTAGCTATCTGCGAGCAGACAACCGACCCTGCGTTATCAAAGGGACTTGTAGAGCGTGATATAGTAAGGCTTGTCAGCGCAGGCACGGTTATAGAAGCGTCAATGCTTGAGGACGGCTCGAATAACTATATTTCCTGTATCTATGTCGGAGAAAACGGCACAGGTATGGTGTTTGCCGATATTTCAACGGGCGAGGTACACGCAGTTGAAAAGGCAAATTCAAAAAAGACCGACGAGGATATAATAGCACAGTTCTCGCAGTATACCCCCGTTGAGCTGTTGTTCAATGCGGAGTTTCTGAATCGGAAACAGGCATATACTTTTATAAGGAACCGTTACGGAAAATGCTCTGCGGAACAGCTTTCCGATGAGGATTTTTCCATAGATGACGTATCCGAGATAACCGCACAGTTCGGCGGCACGGCAGATGAAATAGGCCTTGCCGGAAAGGACAACGCATTAAGGGCTTTATGCGCTTTGCTGCGCTATTTGTATAAGGCACAAAGAAGCGGAGCAAAACGTTTTGTAAAGCTGAACGTACACAGCAGCGGCGAATTTATGCAGCTCGGACTTGCCACAAGAAGAAACCTTGAACTGACATCGACAATGAGAAGCGGCGAAAAGAAAGGCTCGCTTTTGTGGGTGCTTGATAAGACCGATACCTCAATGGGAAGAAGAAAGCTAAGACAGTGCATAGAGCAGCCGCTTACAGATACGGCGGCTATCATACGCAGACACGATGCGGTAGAAGCGCTCATAAACAATTCTGCGGCGCTGTATGATATAAAGACCGACCTTGCGAAAGTCTATGACCTTGAACGTCTTATGACAAGGATAATCTACAAGGCGGCAAACGCAAAGGATGTAAAGGCGCTCGGCGCTACCTGCAGGATACTTCCTCAGCTTAAAAGCGACCTGTCGCAGATAAGCACACAGCTTACAAGAAGCCTTGATAAGAAGATAAGTCCTCTTGACGATATTGCGGATTTAGTAGAAAGAGCGATAGCCGATGAACCGCCCGCACTGATGAAGGACGGCGGTTATATAAAGAACGGCTTCAATGAGGAGCTTGACCGCCTGAGAAATATCACGGGCGGCGGCAAGGACCTGCTCGCTCAGATAGAACAACAGGAAAAAGAGGCTACCGGCATAAAGAATCTGCGTGTCGGCTATAACCGTGTGTTTGGCTATTATATCGAGGTTTCAAAGGGCAACGTGTCGATGGTGCCCGACAGATATGTAAGAAAGCAGACGCTCACAAACGGCGAGAGATATATCACCGATGAGCTTAAGAAGATAGAAAACGAGATACTCGGCGCAAACGATAAGATACTTGCACTTGAGGCGGCAATATTTGCCGAGGTGCGTGAATTTATCGCACAGCGGCTCGACCTTATCCAGCAGACCGCCGAATCTGTAGCGGCGCTTGATGTGCTGTGCAGTTACGCCGTTGTATCCATAGAAAACAACTACTGCCGTCCGATGATGGCAAATGACAGCGTCATAGAGATAAAGGACGGAAGACACCCCGTTGTCGAGAAGATGGTCAACGAGATACTTTTCACCCCGAATGACGTTTACCTTGATGTTAAAAGCAACCGCCTTATGATAATCACAGGCCCGAATATGTCGGGTAAATCCACGTTTATGCGGCAGGTAGCCGTGATAGTCCTTATGGCGCAGATAGGCTGCTTTGTGCCTGCAAGCTACGCAAGACTCGGAGTAGTGGACAGGATATTCACCCGTGTCGGCGCAAGCGATGATCTGTCCGCAGGTCAGTCCACCTTTATGGTCGAGATGACCGAGGTTGCAACTATCCTTAATGAAGCGACCAGAAACTCGCTCGTTATCCTTGACGAGATAGGCAGAGGAACATCGACCTACGACGGTGTATCAATAGCAAAAGCGGTAGCCGAGTACATAAGCTCAAAGGCTATCGGCTGCAAGACGCTTTTCGCAACGCATTATCACGAGCTTATTTCGCTTGAAAACGAGCTTGACGGTGTGCGTAACTACAGCGTAAAGGTAAAGCGAAGCGGCGAGGATATAAAGTTCCTGCACAAGATAGTCGAGGGAGGCACGGACGACAGCTACGGCATAGAGGTCGCACGTCTTGCAGGACTTCCGAAGAAGGTCACCGACAGAGCAAAACAGCTTCTTGCCGAACTTGAAAAAGCGCCGAAAATACAGCGTGAGCTTGAACTGAGAGCCGAGGAGGAATCCGAAAGCCAGATAGACTTTGAGGCAACAGGCAGGCAGAACGTCATAGCCGAGATAAAAAACCTCGACCTTGACGATATGACGCCGAGAGAGGCTTACGCAAAGCTCGAAGAACTAAAAGCAATGTTATAATTTTAAAGAAAAGGAAAACCAATGCCCGAAATCAGACTGCTTGATAAAAGCGTAGCGGAGCTTATTGCGGCAGGCGAGGTCATAGAACGCCCGTCCTCCGTAATAAAGGAGCTTGTGGAAAATTCAATAGATGCAGGCGCACGGCATATCACCGTTGAGATAAAGCACGGCGGTATCAGCTATATGCGTATAACGGACGACGGTTGCGGCATAGCTTACGCTCAGATGCCGACAGCCTTTCTTCGTCACGCCACAAGCAAGATACGCACAGGCGACGACCTTACAGGCATTATGACGATGGGCTTCAGAGGAGAAGCGTTAGCGTCCGTTGCGGCGGTCGCAAAGATAGAGATGATGTCACGGCAGGACGGCGATGAACTCGGCGGACGTTACATTATCGAAGGCGGCGAGGAAAAGGAGCACGAATCCTGCGGCTGTCCCGTCGGCACTACTATCGTGATAAAGGAGCTTTTCTACAACACTCCCGCACGACTTAAATTCCTCAAAAAAGACATATCCGAGGGCAATTTCATAGCGGCAACGGTAGACAGACTTGCCCTTTCCCACCCCGATATTTCCTTCAGATTCATAAGAGATAACAAAAGCGTCAGAATGACATCGGGCGACGGTTCGCTCTTATCTGCGGCAAAGGCGGTATTTGGCAGACAGTTTGCCGACAGCCTTATTCCCGTTGACTTTTCGCTTAACGGCATAGATGTAAGCGGTTATGTTTCATCTCCGCTTTTCTGCCGCAACAGCAGAAGTATGCAGACGTTTTTCGTGAACACAAGATATATAAAAAGCACCACCTGTATGGCGGCGCTTGAGGAGGCATACCGTAACAGTATGATGGTCGGAAAATTCCCTGCCTGCATACTGAACATATCGCTTTCTCCCGAAACTGTCGATGTAAACGTACACCCCGCAAAGACCGAGATACGCTTCGCTTATGAAAAGCCTGTGTTCGATGCGGTGTATTTTGCGGTAAAGAACGCACTGGTGAATGCCGCAGACGATAAACGGCAGATAGAGCTTGAAAAACCGAAGAAATACGATAACGCAGACGATTATTTCAGGCACAACCCCGAAATAATAAAGCGTGAACAGCAGACGCTCGCACATATCCCCGTAACGCTTCCGCTTTTGTCTGAGGAACGTCCGGTCGTTGATATAAAGCCCGAAGAACCGTCCGAAACGGTAAAGGCCGAAAAAATATACGGCGACAGCACAATAAAGCCCGTTTCACTGCACAGCACACGCTCGGACTACAGCACAAAGCCCGAAGAAAACACAGGTGAAGCTATTGACGAAATACCTTTGCCGAAAGAGCCGCACATCCCGTCATATAAGGCGGTAAGCAGCAGTGTTGTTGTCACCGTTGACGATGATACGGACGATATTTCCGTAACAGCACCGCAAACTGACGAAGGCTTCAGATTTATAAACGCAAAGTCGGTAACGGTTGAAAGGATAGACGAGCCGAAGCCCGAAAAAACAAGTGTGCGTGTTATCGGAGAATTTTTAAAGACCTATATACTGTGCGAGGCGGGCGAGGAGCTTATAATAATCGACAAGCACGCCGCCCACGAGCGTATCAGGTTTGAGAAGCTGAAAGAGGAGTTTGTGACCACCTCACAGCTTCTTATCGACAAAACCGAGCTTAAGCTGTCGCCCGAAGAATACGAGGCACTGCACGAGTATTACGAATATGTGGAGCAAAGCGGTATAGAGCTTGTTTTCTGCGATGACAGCACAGTGCAGATAACCGCAATGCCGTCCGTAGTGAAATGCTCGCCGCAGGAAATCGTATCCGATGTCGCACAAAGGCTTATGAATACTGCCACCGACCAGAAAGGCGCTCTCTTTGACGATATGCTTCATACGATGGCTTGCAAGTCGGCGATAAAGGCACACGATGATACGGATATTCTCGAATTGCAGGCGCTTGCCGACAGAGTGATGAATGACAGGACAATACGCTTCTGCCCGCACGGCAGGCCGGTTATGACCTCTCTTTCAAAATACAGGATAGAACGCTTCTTCAACAGGAGTTGAGTTATGGATAAACAGTTTATCGTAGTAGTTTGCGGACCTACAGCATCCGGCAAGACCGCTCTTTCGGTCGAGCTTGCAAAAAGGCTTTCGGGCGAGATAATCTCAGCCGATTCAATGCAGATATACAGAGGTATGAACATAGCCACCGCAAAGCCCACAGAGGAGGAAAAGCAGGGCATACCGCATTACCTTATGGATTTTCTCGACCCTCACGATAGCTTTTCGGTAGCCGACTATGTTAAGGCGGCACACGGTATTATCGCAGATATAGCGGCACGAGGAAAGCTCCCGATAATAACCGGCGGCACAGGACTTTATATAAGCTCTCTTATCGACAATCTCAGCTTTGAGGAAACCGAGTGCGACTACGCATACCGTGACGAACTGCGTAAGCTGGCGCAGGAAAAGGGCAACGGCTTTCTGCTCGGAATGCTCCGTGAAATTGATCCCGAAACGGCGGAAAAGCTCCACGAGAACAATCTCAACAGGATAATAAGAGCGCTCGAGGTCTACAAGACTACGGGAAAGACAATGAGCGAGCAACAGCGCCTTTCAAGGCTTGCCCCTTCGCCGTATGAGCCGTGTATGATACAGCTTGACTATGACAGGGAAACGCTGTACGAACGCATAAACAGGCGTGTTGACATAATGCTTGCAGAAGGACTTGTCGAGGAGACAAGGCAGTTTATTGATATTGACGATTATCCTACGGCGGCTCAGGCGATAGGTTATAAGGAGCTTATGCCGTATCTTAAAGGCGAAAGTGAGCTTACACCTTGCGTAGAGCGGCTGAAGCAGGAAACCAGAAAATATGCAAAGCGTCAGCTTACATGGTTCCGCCGTGATAACAGAATCCATTATATCAAAGCTGACGGAGAAAAGAACTTTTCGCAGATTGTTGACGAGGCAATAGATTATATCGGCAGTGTAAGAAACAAAAGCAAGTGAAATTCTCACTTGTCGAAAAAATCTTTCCAAACTGTCACAAAGCTATGGAATTTTCAATCAATATGTGTTACAATATAAGTTAAGCTATCTGTAGCTGTGATTTATCACAAAAACAGTTATGATTTTATTTTATTTTATGTTCCGCAAAAAGCGGAGAAAAAGAAAGGACGTAATCAAAATGGCAAAGGAACTCAATTTACAGGACGTATTTTTAAATCAGGCGAGAAAAGAGAAGATACCTGTAACTATCTACATCACAAACGGCTTTCAGTTCAAGGGACTTGTAAGAGGCTTTGACAATTACACTGTCATCCTTGATACAGACGGAAAGCAGAATCTGATATACAAGCACGCTATCTCGACAATAACACCTCTCAGAGCTGTATCTATCCTTGACGCATTCGACAGGACCGACAGCGAAGACGTAAAAGAATAAGGATATATGGACAGGACGATAACAACCAAGCTCGTAACTGCGGTTCTTGCCATATTCCTGCTCCTGACCATTGCAGGTCAGCTTTTTGCGGGAAGCGAGCACTCTTATAAAACAGAGGTGGCGCTGAAGTACGATTCTCAGGATACTATCGAGTTTTACGGCGTGTTTGCACGAAACGAGCATACCGTCAGCCGTAAGATAAACGGCACGATACAGTATGAGCACGAGGACGGCTCAAAGGTCGGCAAGAACAGCGTTATAGCCAATGCTTACGGCTCGGCGGCCGATATATCGCTTACTGCGGATATAAATAAGCTGAAAACGAGGATTGATACGCTGACGGACGCACAGAGCCTTGTCGGTACCGATAATTCTCAGATAGAGGCTTTCGACAAGCTGATAACCGAAAAGCACAGCAAGCTGATAACAGCTATAAACAGCGGTGATTATACCGCCGTTTCACAGCTTAAATATGAAATGCTCAACCTGCAGAGCAAGCGTGATATGGTCAAGGGCAAGGTGAATGATTATTCATCGGTGATTTCGGCGCTCAACTCAAAGATAAAGACGCTTGAGGGCAGGATTTCGGCTTCGCCCGTTCAGGTCACGGCTGATGAAACTGGCTATTTCGTAAGCAGCATCGACGGGTACGAGAGCAAGATAACATACGATAACATCGACAGTATAACGCCTGCGGAAATTTCCGAAACGGTAAAGACGCCCGAGCTTACAACAGCTTCCGGCGACATTATCGGCAAGATGATAGACGATTATAAGTGGAAGCTGGCGGCGACCTTTACAGAAGGTCAGGCGGCTGTCCTTACGGAAAATACAAAGGTACGGCTGATTCTCGGCACAGACCAGACGGAGATAACCGCAAAGGTCGAAAATGTCGAAAAGTACGACAACGATTATGTTGCGATATTCTCTGCAGATGATCTGAATTCGGTTATCGCCTCGTCAAGAGTCGGCAGGTTCAAGCTGCTTGTAGACAGCTATAACGGCATACGCATAGCTTCGTCCGCTATCCATTTTGACAAGGAAAACAACATCGGAGTCTATGTGAAAAAAGGCTCTCAGGCTTACTTCGTACAGGTAGACCGCATATATTCAAGCGAGGATTATGTCATTGTCCGTGATACTTCGGGACAACAGGGCTATCTGTCGCTTTACGATGATGTTATAGTTGAAGGGAAGGATCTTTATGACGGAAAGAATCTCTAAATCCGCCGAAGAAACAACGCTTGAGGATATAAAGCTCAATTATACGGCTGTAAAACAGAACATAGCCGAAGCTATGGATAAAGCAGGACGCAGTGATACGGTTCGTATTATGGCGGTCACAAAAACAGTACCCTGCGAAAAGATAAATTATGCCGAAAGTCTTGGCATAGACCTGCTGGGTGAAAACAGAGTACAGGAATTTCTCGGAAAATACGAAAATTATTCGGAAAAATCCGAAATTCACTTCATCGGGGGCTTGCAAAAAAACAAAGTAAAGTATATAATTGATAAGGTGAGTATGATACATTCGGTCGACAGTGTCGATCTTGCGGCTGAGATAGACCGCAGAGCAGGAAGTCACGGACTTGTAAAGGACATACTCCTTGAGATCAATATAGGCGGCGAGGAGTCAAAGGGCGGTATTGCACCGTCTGAGCTTATCGAAACGGCAAAAGCTGTATCCGGGCTTGAAAACGTCAGGATAAGAGGGCTTATGACCATTCCGCCGGTGAATTGCGATGAAAAGTATTTTGCGTCAATGCAGGAGCTTTTTGAAAATTCAAAGCAGAAATATTCTTTCCTGTCCGGCATGGATACGCTGTCAATGGGTATGTCGGGCGATTATGCAACAGCCGTAAAGTACGGCTCGACGTTAGTCAGGATAGGCAGCGGTCTTTTCGGCTACAGAAATTATTCGAAAATATAAAAAACGGAGGAACAAACAATGAGCGCATTAGAAGGACTTAAAAATCAAATCAGAAGATGGGGCGGATCGGATGACGATGAGAGCTACTCAAACGAGCTTGAATCTGCAAAGGAAGAACCTGTGCAGGAGGTTCCTTCACGCAGCTCGTCACAGGCTTCAAACGCAAATAAGATATACACTTATAATGCAAGCACAACTCTGCACCTTGTTGTAAACAGACCCAAGAAGCTGTCCGATACAGCCGAGATAGCAGAGCTTTACAAGAACAAGACAACGGTTATCCTTATGCTCAACAACACAAATAAGGATATAGCTACCCGTATCATCGACTTCTTAGGCGGTGTAAGCTACATAACGGGCGGCGAGATAAAGAGAATCGCAGATACAACATACGTTCTCGCACCTTACAACGTTGATATTTCAGGCGAATTCATAGACGAAATCAGCAGCATTTCGGGCGAGGATATTTTCGACGATCTGGACTGATATGGCAGACCGTGAACTTGTCAAAGATATACAAAATGCGGCGAGGGACTGCCTTGACAGATCCCGCCCGTATTTTACCCGTTTTCTGTCCGAAAGTGAGCTTGCACAGATAAGAGCTGTCGGTATCCCGAAAGGGCTTACGGCATTGCTTTGTGCAGGCGCAGGAAATGCTGATCCGCTCAGATGCTGTCTTGGGCTTTTCCCGTCGTATTATTTTGACGGCAGTGCGATTTCCGATGCATCCTACGCTGTTGTGTCCGATGAAAACACGGCTGAACAGTTCCCGATAAAAGCGGTGACGTTCACCTTCAGAAAAGAGGACAGTGTGACCCACAGAGATGTGCTGGGTTCGCTTATGGCGCTCGGTATTGAGCGTGACACTGTGGGGGATATTTTCGTTACCGACCGGAAGGCGGCAGTGTTTGTCTATGAAAAGGTAGCGCCGCTTATTTCTGACAGTATAACGAAAATAGGCAGGGTCGGAGTGCAGGTGCAGACGGGCATTGCGGCAGGCTTTACTTTGCCCGCAAGAAAATATGAGGAGCTGCGGTTTTCGGTAGCGTCAATGCGCCTTGACAATATTGTCAGATGCGTCGCCTGTACGTCAAGAACAGGCGCTGTGGAAAAGTATATTACGCCACAGCTTGTGACGCTGAACGGCACGGTATGTACCGATGTGTCAAAGCAGCTAAGCGAGGGCGATGTGTTTTCCGTCAGAGGAAAAGGTAAGTTCGTATTGCAGTGTATCGGTGAAACAGGCAGAAAAGGTAATATACATATTACTGTTAAAAAATATATTTAAAATATATTTAGAGTACATTTAGGAGGACTTTCCCGTGAATGCTAAAGATATAGTATCCAAAGAATTTGAGACGGTTAAGCGTGGCGGTTACGATGCCGCCGAGGTAGATACTTTCTTAAAGGACGTATCTATTGAATACAAGAAGCTGCAGAATGAAAACGAGGAGCTCGAAAAGAAGCTGGAGGTTCTTGCGGAAAAGATAAGAGAGTACCGTAAGGATGAGGACGCTCTGAGAGATGCTCTGCTCATTGCAAAAAAGCAGGGTATAGCTGTAGTAAACGAGGCTAAGGAAGATGCCGAAAAGATAAGAAAAGACGCTCAGGAAAAGGCTGAAAAGGCTATCAAGGACGCAGACGCTCTTGCGGCAAAGAAGAAGGAACTCGGCGAGAAGAATCTTGCCGAAGCAAACGCAAAAGCAAAGCAGACCGTTGACGATGCCAACGCAAAGGCTGCCGAAATTCACACAATTATGATGCAGCAGACCGAGAGAGAACAGATAGTTCTCCAGAGAACAAGAAAAGAAGTGCAGGACTATACAAACAAGATTCTTGCCGCATACAGCGCACATATTGAGAATATAAAGGCTATGCCCAAGGCTTGCGAGAATGAGTTCGTGATAAATACCGTTAAGGAAGTTGAGGCGAGAAAGCCTGAGGACAGCGCATTTGCAAAGAAGCCTGCTCCTGCTCCGGCAAAGCCCGCACCTGCTCCGGCAAAGCCCGCTCAGGCAAAACCTGCTCCCGAAGCTAAACCCGCTCCGGAAGTAAAGCCTGCTCCCGCTCCCGAAAAGAAGGCGGAAGAAAAGGTAACAGGCGATTCTGTCCTGTTCAGCCTTAAAAACGAAAAGGAAGAAAAGAACGTTCCCACATCCGAGCTTGAGTTCGGAAAGAACAAGTAATTATAATAACTGAAATAACGTCAGAAAAATACCGGACAACGAAAGGAATCGGAATTAATGCTATATATCGCTCTTGCGGCAATCGCAGGACTTATCGGGCTTGACCAGCTGACAAAGATACTGATTGACAGTAATATGCAGCTTCACCAGTCGATACCGATAATATCATTCGGAGATACAAATGTACTGAATATCACCTATGAGAGAAATCCGGGTGCCGCTTTCAGTATCCTTGAGGGAAAACAGCTGTTTCTCATACTGTTTACGGCTGTGGTTATCGTTGTTATGCTGTATCTGATGCTTTCAAAAAGAGTAAAGAAGCCGACGTATATATGGTCTATGTCGCTTATAGTGGCAGGCGGTATCGGCAATCTTATCGACAGAGTGATAAGAGGCGAGGTAGTTGATTTTATCGATGTAAGGATAATCAACTTCGCCGTGTTCAATATTGCGGATATATGCGCCGTTCTCGGAGCTCTTGGATTACTGCTTTTTGTTGTAGCAGACGAGATAAAAGAGCAGAAGAACAAACGCTCGGCAAAGAAAAATACAGCAGCCGGGGAAATAGAGAAATCAACAAACGAAGATAAATAACACCGCTATGGAGGGTAATGTTGCATTACGAATTTACCTGTAAAACAGGCGGCGAAAGAACAGACAAGTTTCTTGCATTGCAGGATACGGGAATAACCAGATCAGCAGCCGCCGCTCTTATTGAGCAGGGCTGCTGTCTTGTAAACGGGAAAATTGCCGCTAAGAATCAGAAACTCAAAACGGGAGATACAGTGACGCTTGATGTGCCGGAGGCTCAGCCTGCGGATATTCTGCCCGAGAATATACCTCTTGATATAGTCTATGAGGACAGCGATCTTCTGGTAGTGAACAAGCCTAAGGGAATGGTGGTACATCCTGCGCCGGGTCACTACAGCGGAACGCTTGTAAATGCGCTTATGTACCACTGCGGCGATAGCCTGTCGGGGATAAACGGGGTAATTCGCCCGGGTATAGTACACAGGATAGACAGGGATACAAGCGGACTTCTTATCGTAGCAAAGAACGATACCGCACACAATATACTTGCCGAACAGATAAAGGTACACAGCTTTACAAGGGAATATATGGCGGTCGTTCAGGGCGTTATAAAAGAGGACGGGACGGTCGATGCGCCGATAGGCAGACACAAGACCGACCGCAAGAAGATGTGCGTTACGACCGAGAATTCAAGAGAGGCGATAACCCACTATTTTGTCGAGAAGACTTACAGGAACAATACGCTTGTAAGGCTGCGTCTGGAAACGGGAAGAACGCATCAGATAAGGGTGCATATGGCATATATCGGTCATCCGGTGACGGGTGACGAGGTGTACGGAAACGGCAGTCCGAAGTGGCTTTGCGGTCAGTGCCTTCACGCAAAAAAGATAGGATTTATCCACCCTGACGGGCGGTATATGGAATTTGACAGCGAGCTGCCCGACTACTTCAAAAAGCTGCTCGCTAACCTTGAAACGCAAAAGACAGAGATATAAACGGCTTGAACAAAGGAAAGAAACTATGGACTTCAAAAATGTAATAATAATGAGCGACCTTGACGGCACGCTCCTTGACGATAAGAAAGAGATTTCTCCAAGGGATATGGAATCTATAAACGAATTCTGCGACAAGGGCGGAATGTTCACGATAGCTACCGGCAGAGGCTATTCAATGGCACGGCCGGTTGCACAAAAGCTGAAGCTGAGGATACCTGCGGTCATCTTCAACGGGTCGGCGGTGTATGACTTTGACAAGGACGAATTCCTGTGGCAGAGCGAGGTTACGCAGAAAGCAAGAGATTACATAAAGCTGGTTATGGACAGGTTCCCCGATGTAGGCATAGAGGTGCTTCACAAGCACACGGTATACGTGCCGGCACTGAACGATGTGGAGAGGGCTCATATGGCGCTGGAGAACGTACACGGAGATGTATGCAGGCTTGATGATATTCCGCATGAGGGTTGGCTTAAGGTACTATTCGCCTACCATGAGGACAAGATGTCTGAGCTTGCGAGGTTCATAGATGAGCATTGTGCCGAGGGGACGAACAGGGTGCTGTCTGCGCCGTTCTTCTACGAGCTTCTGCCCGAGGGCGTGAGCAAGGCTTATGGATATAAGCAGCTTCTGAGGGTGACGGGAAGCGAGGACAGGTTCACTGTGGCGGCAGGAGACTATCCGAATGACGCTGAAATGGTACGCAGTGCCGACCTGGGAGTTGCTGTAAGTAATGCGCACGACGAGGTAAAATCATCAGCTGATGTAATAATAGGATCAAACAACGAGGATCCGATGACGCAGATAATAGATATAATCAGGAAAAAGTGAGAAATCACGCTTTGAGCGACAAGTGATGAATTTCGATGAATTATAACGCTGATTTTATCCGAATATTGCAATAAAAGTAATAAACTGTAAGTGAAAATTGTTGAAGCTTGAATGTAATTATATGGAAATTTGAGGGAGCTTATGAGTAACGAACAGTTCGACAAGCAGAGCAAGGCATTAAGAGAATTTTTTATATTTACATATTTTAAGACTAAAGAATGCGAAAACAATCATAATGACTTAATACAGAATATACTTAAAAAGGCATATAACGATGCGACTATGATGGGCGCTTATAATACTTTGCTAAATAAAGAGTTATCCGATAAATCATATTCAGCTTATTGCAAAGCAACGAAATTGATAATGGTAGAAATTTACAACAAAAAAAGTCAATCGTTCGACGCAGGAAAGTTTTGACAAATGGCACGAAAAAACTTGCGGGAAAATTATAGGCTGTTATGATGGAGTGAACAGCAATAAAAGCATCTTTACATACGGAAATGCGCAGAAATGGCTCAATATGGCGCTCAAATATTTATGGCTGCTTGGGGATTTGCCGAATGACATAAAAGAGGAACGGCTTCACGCCCCGATTGACAGTTATATATTGCAGAAGTTGTGGAATTTAAAGGCGGAAGGAGTAACCTGCTCAGCAGATACGTTTTATTACAAAGGAAATAGTTGGAGTAAAATAAGCGATTACAATGATTATTTCGATTTGCAGAAAGTTATAAGAGATATGGCAAAGCAAGTCGGGAAAACCGTTATAGAGCAGGAAAATGAGGCGTGGATCGAGATGGCAATCAAAAGGAAAAGGAGCTTGGCTCATAAGCGTGAAATGAAAGGAGTAAAGTATGAAACGTGAACCCGATTACAAGCTGAAAAAGCGTCTGGAGCGTATGGAACACGAGAAGAAGATGAACCGGACCTATAACAGAAACTGGATAATTTGCATAGGTTCGCTCGCAATTATCATATTGGCGATTTTTGTGTTCGGCGGGAAGTGAGGTCGAAAGACGGCAGTACGGCTGATTCCGGCGAGTATATGGCTATAAGGACGGTTATGGCTGAGAAGGTTATTCGGATTTGTTCGATCTGCTCCGAGCTTTAGGTTTGACCGAAAAATAAATACGTTGATCAAGGCACGGTCCACGAGGGTGGGCTGTGCTTTTTTTGCTGTTATGAGTGCTGATTTTGCCTGGCTGTTGAATCGGGGAAAACGAAGTGTTATTATTGACATAAGGGTTTAGTTTGCGGTTAAGCTGTGGTGCCGGAAAAGTCAGTTACGGCTTTCGCAAATGCAAATATAGAGAAAAGAAGAAAATCAATGAATGGTAAGAGAGTGAGAATGGCTGTAATGTCGGCGGTGATTCTGTCGGCGCTCGCTGTGAGCGGTTGTTCGGCGGAGGGAAGCGTTTCTTATAATGGATCCGGTGAGAAGGCGGACGATGTATCCGCATCGCTTACGGCTCCGGTAACTTCCGATACAACAAACAGCAGTGAAAGCAAGGAAACGCAGGAGCAGACATCTTCTGAAAGCAAGCCTGCCGTTACAACCACAAATAAAGCGGAAACAACAGCCGTTACAACAAAGAAGGATAACGCTGTAAAATCGGAATGGAAAGAAACAAAGGCTGACGGCACAAAGTATGTTGCTGTGGGCTGTTACAGCAGGGAAAAAGCCGTTCTCGGAGCAAAAACGGTAAAGCTGTATAACGTCAACGATAAGGTTACGGTGGTAGCTGTGACCGATACGGGATACGCAAAGCTGAATGACGGTACTTTTATACATAACGATTTTCTGTCGGACAGCAAGGTAACGGTCACGGCCGCACCGACAAGCCAGTCAACAAAGAAGCCGACTGAGCAGAAGCCGGCACAGTCGCAGACTACGGAGTATTCCTGGGTGATAAAGCCGAGTTATGTGTATGATGAGGTGGAGATACTGATGGATTGCCAAGTAAATCCCGACTCTATAAAAGGTGAGGATGAAATATCAATTCCGTATGGCTATACATATAAAATAGCAAAAGTAACTCCGACACCTGATGATCCGTACAGCAGCTATATGTATGAACCCGGCGGCAGAATTAATGGTATATTTGTTGTGACGACAAACGGGAAAAAATATGCAGTTGATTCTTCGGGCAAAAAAATTGTTGATAAAGGTTTTGATTATATAACAAACCCATATGGTCTGATTTCATTCAAAAACGCAAACGATGATAAAAGCTACAGTCTTGATGATAATGGAAAACTAATGGAAGTTAATGATATGTATATGCATAACTGGGGAATTTTTCCTGAGCTTGTGTATGATTTGAGTACAGGTGTTGTTTTTCGCTATGATTACGGCGGAATACGTGATAATGACTATGAGGTTAAAAATGCTACAGTCATATATTCTGCGTATATAAATGACCAAAAACATATAAAGGAAAAAGTCAAGGTTGGCTTATATCGGGAAAACACATTTTTAGTTCCGTGCGAATATGACGGCTGTTTATCGGATTTCACAAAACATAATTGTGGTGTGGTAATTACACCACCGGCTGATAACAGGCTGGTATTCTATAAAGGTAACAAAATATATATCTTTGATGATGACGGAAAATGTTATTCGAAAGGTGTTTATGATAAGCCCGATAGCAATCAGGGAATGTACTATCTGAACGGCTATCTTCCTGTATGCAAAGGCGGTAAATGGGGGCTTATTGACATCAACGGAAAAGAAGTGCTGAAGTGTCGTTTTGAGGATATTACTTCGGTTTATGACGGTAAGGCGTGGGCTAAGCAGAACGGCAAGTGGGGCGTAATAAAGCTTGCATGAGATGAATAAAAAACGGCGGAGGGCAATAAGAGCGTAAGCTGTGTATAAGAAAACGGCCGAAGGCACTGTTGATGCTGTCCTTCGGTCGTTTTTTTGTTTTATGTCCAGATGCGGTTTCAGTGTTGTTACATCTGTGCATCGACACTGATGGCTGACGAGACAGTGACGCAAAGCCGACAAAGCGTTCTTAAAGGGTTAGAGAATATGCTCTGTTTTTATAAAAACAAACTTTTTTCTATAAGCTGAAATGCCCCCGATAAATCAGGGGCATTGGGTGTAGCTGTCTGAGCTGTCTGAGCTATCTGAACAGTATACGGCAATAATCACGTCTGCCGTTTATAATGCGGTATATGTAGACCGCATTACCGTCAACTTTATAGAATATCATATAACCACGGCAGACAAGATATCTGAAGTCAGTTTTTATATTGATCTTTGCATCAAGCAAAGAGCCGATTAAAGGCGTATCTTTTAACTGCTTGTAAGCTTTGACTATATCTTTTATGAGTCTGCCTGCGGCGCTTGGATTGTCGAGTTCTTCGGAAATATAACTGTGAATACTATGCAGGTCGTCTGCGGCAAGCGGAGAAAGCAGTAATTTCATATTATATCTCCGATGGCTTTGTCGGCTTCAGCCTCCGACAGCCAACCTTTTGTTTCAGCTGATTTTTCAGCTTTGTTAAGTTCGGATAGCAATTTCAATGTGGCACGTTGCTTTTCATAATCGTCAATGTCCAGTATTACATAACGACCTCTGCCGTTTTTGGTGAGGAATACGGGTTCACCTTCGGAAATATCGTTCAGAACCGCATTGTAATTGCGTAAATCGGAAACAGGTTTGATATTCGGCATAAAATGCACCTCCTTATTTGCTGTAATTATTGTAGCATAATTTTAAGTAAAAATCAACAGCGTATAAAGAAAAAGCAAAATTCAGAAAATTTTTCACTTTCCCTATTGACAACGGCGGATAAATGTAGTATAATCAGCAGGTAAATTAAATTGTGAAACAAAAGCAGAGAAGCACTCTCACCCATTTACGCCGAAAGGTTGTTCAATGAGGTAATTACAGAAATTTCCGACGATTTATGACGCTGTACGGCGTTTTAAATCTGTCTGTAATATTTGTACAGCGTGAGAGAATCTGCATTGCAGTTTATCACGCTTTTTGTTTTGCATAAAACGATTTGTTTTCAGAAAGGCGGTGCTTTACAATCAGCACAAAAGAACAACTCATCAACGAAGAGATAAATGAAAAAGAGGTCCGTGTGATCGGAGCTGACAATGAGCAGCTCGGCATTATGTCTTCGGCGCAGGCTCTTGATAGGGCGATTGAGGCTGACTTAGACCTCGTGCTTATCGCTCCTTCAGCTACTCCTCCGGTATGTCGTATAATGGATTACGGCAAGTTCCGTTTTGAGCAGTCAAAGAAGGAAAAGGAATCTAAAAAGAACCAGAAACAAGCTGAGCTTAAAGAGATACAGATGTCGCTGAACATCGACACCAACGACTTTAACACGAAGGCTAATCAGGCTATAAAGTTCCTTAAAAACGGCGATAAGGTTCGTATCAAGGTTCGTTACAGACGAGCAAGAGAGCTTTCACACGCAAATCTTGGTGAGGAGCTTATGCAGAGAGTTCTTGAGGCTGTTTCGGAGTACGGCGCTTGTGAGAAGCCTGCAAAGCTGGAGGGCAAGAACTATATGGCAGTTGTAGCTCCCAAGGCTGTGGCAGGCGGTAAGAAAGCAAAGAAGGACGCCGATAAAACGGCGGAAACTAAATAAGGAGGATTCCACTCATGGCAAAGAAGATCAAGATCAAAACCCACAGCGGTGCTAAAAAGCGTTTTAACATCTCCAAGAACGGTAAGGTCAAGTACCAGAAGACGAACCGTCGTCACAGACTGACACAGAAGGCTACAAAGAGAAAGCGTATCAACCGTGCTGCAGGATACTGCGACAAGACGAACGTTGCAGAAGTTAAGAAGCTCATACCTTACAAATAAAAACTAACTGCGACCGTTTCGGCGCAATATTCACTATAGGAGGAATTTAACGATGGCTCGTATTAAAGGTGCATTAGCAACTCGTAAGAGAAGAAATAAAACATTAAAGCTGGCAAAGGGCTACTGGGGCGGCAAGAGCAGACTTTTCAAGACTGCTAAGGAAGCTGTCTGGAAGTCAGGTCAGTACGCTTACATCAGCAGACGTTTAAAGAAGAGAGATTTCAGAAAGCTCTGGATCGCAAGAATCAATGCCGCTTGCAAGATGAACGGTACAAACTATTCTACATTCATCAACGGCTTAAAGAAGGCTAATATCGGTCTTAACAGAAAGATGCTGTCAGAAATCGCTATCAACGATCCTGCAGGTTTTACTGCACTTGTTGAGAAGGCTAAGGCTGCTCTTTAAGAGAAAACAACACGCCCATAATAAATGGGCGTGTGATTTTTTATATAACGGGGAAGAAATGCGGCTGTGCGTAGGCACATAATAACCGTTATCAGTACATATCCTTTGTGTGATGCTTGTAATAAAAAATATAACTGCCTATTGCGCCTGCGACCACGAAAATGAATGTTATTATAAGGCGGTTCATAAGGTTGCCTGCAATCTCGGTGTACTTCATTGAGTAGTTCGCAAGATCGGCAAGAATGCCGTTTATGTTTACCGTGTTTCCTGCCTCCTGTTCCTTTAAGAATATCTGGAACAGGTATGCAAAGCCGTTAGACAGCGCCCAGCCTGCAAAGGTGAGAATGGCTGTCATAATGCAGTCAACCGTCTTTAGCTTCTTTGAGAAAACGGTGTAGAGCGAAATAACTGCGGCGGACATGATTATACCGCCTATCCAGCCGACAAGATCGGACATCATAATAAACACAACGAATATGGCGCAACCGATCAGAAGTCCGAGCAGACCGCCTAAGATACCTTTGACAGTACCCCTTATATTATACGGAGGGCGGACAGTTCCGTCTGAGCGTATATGCTTTGTGAGAATTGTGTAATCCTCAAGCTCAAGCACTTTTGCCACCTGTATGGGAGTGGTTTTACGCATTTCGCTTTTTAAATAGGCTGTGAGTTTTTCCAAAAATTCAATGAGCAACGGCAGATTTTCCTGCATAAGATTATATCCCTTGCAGTAAATGTTTACGCAGCCGTCGACATTTTCGATGCCGAGCATAGTTTTCTTGGGAAAGCGTTCAGCCATAATGTATATTCTGCCGAACTGGCGCTCGGTGATGACCGCACCGCATACTATATCAAATCTGTGCTTTTTATCGTTGTCAAAAACGACAACGGGTACACCGTTCTTTACACCGCTGAGCGTGGCGGTTTCGGGATCGTATTTAAGTCCTGTTTCCTTTTCAATAAGGCTTAGCTCGGAAAATATCATGAAAAAAATCCTTTCTTGTCCGTTACGGATAATGAAATTTTAGCATAAGGACACGCAAAAGTCAAGAAACTGAGTGTTAAGGAGAAATATGGAAATTACATCTAAACAGAACACATATATAAAGGAATACCGCAAGCTGACGGAGCAGAGGAAGTACCGCAGGCAGACGGGGTATTTCGTGTGCGAGGGGGCGAAGCTCGCGGTTGAAGCGGTCAAAAGCGGATGTGCGTTAGGTGAAAACGCATATTATACTGCCGCCGCCGCCGAGAAATATCCAGAATGTATAAGTCTGCTGAGGGAAAGCTGTAAGATGGTACAAATAAGCGAGGAGGTTGCGGACAGCATTTCCGACACAAAATCGCCGCAGGGAATATTTATTACGGTAAGACATCTTGACAAAATTCTGAATTTAAGTACAATAGATAGTAGCAGGCAGTTTATAATATTGGAAAATTTACAAGATATGGGTAATATTGGCACGATAATACGTTCCTGTGACGCATTTTCGATTGACGGGGTGATACTTGCAGGAGATTGTGCGGATGTGTTTGCTCCCAAAACGGTAAGAAGTGCGATGGGCTCGCTGTTCAGACTGCCGATATACTGCTGTGACACCGAAGAAGCGATAACGCTTTTGCAAAAGGGCGGATTTACCGTGTATTCGGCGGAGCTTTCGGACAGGTCGGTAAAGCTGGGAGAGGAAAAGCTGCCACAAAAGACCGCTGTTGTTATCGGCAACGAGGGCAACGGGGTCAGCAATACCGTGAAAAAGCTGTGCGACAAGTCGCTGTTTATACCGATAAGCAGTGCGGAGAGCCTTAACGCATCGGTTGCGGCATCGGTTATTGCGTGGGAAATGTCAAAGGTCAGAGATTAAGCTTAACGTTAAATACGGTTAATAATTGCGGTTTATAATTCAGCGTTGAGATTGCAAGCCGTAATTTAATTGTTGAGAATTGCTTGTATAACGCAGAAGCGACAATAAGGTTTGTAGCAACGATCCCTCAGTCTTTCGACAGTCAAACGGGAATGATTTTAACGTTGAAATAATCGCTGAACATAGAGGTATGGATAACGGCTTTGCTTGTCGCAATCCAGCTCCCTTTGGCAAGGGAGCCAAGAAAGATAGTGCAACGGAAGATGATAGCACACCTTCATTATGTAAGCAAAAAGCTAAGATAAAATGTTAAGAGGGGGCGGCGTAGCCGCTCGCCGTCAGACGAGGTGTAGAAACGCACAAGCGGTTTGAAAGGCAAATTTGAAACGGTACGTTGCCGGCAAATTCGGAGCGGCACGTTGCCGTTTTGCTAAGACAAAATAAAAAAAGCAAAGATAAAATGTTAAAATGGTGCGGCTAAAGCCGCTCGCCGTCAGACGAGGTGCGAAAACGCACAAGCGGTTTGAAAGGCGAATTTGCGGTGCCGCATCGGCACGGAAAGGAAGACGAAAAATTTGTCCCATCTGGTAATAGTTGAGTCGCCTGCGAAGGCGAAAACAATTGAGAAATATCTCGGAAAGGATTATTCCGTAGTAGCATCTGTAGGTCATATCCGTGACCTGCCGAAGTCGAAGCTCGGAGTTGATGTTGACAACAACTTTGAGCCTAAGTATGAGAACAAGAAAGATAAGGCGGCTCTTATAAAAGAGCTTAAGAAAGATGCAAAGGCAGCTGACATAGTATATCTTGCGACCGACCCTGATAGAGAGGGAGAGGCTATTTCGTGGCACCTGGCACACGTCCTTGGGATAAGCCCGGACGCACCTGTGCGTGTAACGTTCAGCGAAATCACAAAGAGCGGTATTGCGGCGGGCATGAGCCATCCGAGAACGCTTGATATGGACCTTATCAACGCACAGCAGGCAAGACGTATACTTGACCGAATAGTAGGCTATAAATTAAGCCCGTTCTTATGGAAGAAGGTCAGACGAGGTCTTTCGGCAGGCCGTGTACAGTCGGTTGCGGTAAGGCTTATCGTTGACAGAGAGCAGGAGATAGAGAGCTTTGAGGCACAGGAATACTGGAGCATAGACGCAAAGCTGTTGTCCGCTTCGAGCAGACGTGCATTCCCTGCAAAGCTGACAGAGGTAAAGGGCGAGAAGTTCAAGGCACTCAATAAAGAAGAAACCGACAAGGTGCTTGCTATGCTTGAAAACGGCGAGTTTATCATCACCAATATCAAGAACAGCACAAGGAAGAAAACACCTGCACCGCCGTTCACCACATCTACCTTACAGCAGGAAGCGTCAAGAAAGCTGTCGTTCAATGCAAGACGTACAATGAAAGCGGCACAGGAGTTGTACGAGGGCGTTGAGATACCCGAGATGGGCGCAGTAGGTATCATAACCTATATGCGAACAGACAGCCTGCGTATTTCCGATGAGGCAAAAGCGGCTGCGGCACAGATGATAGAATCGACATACGGCAAGGAATATCTGCCCTCAAAGCCCAGAGTATTCAAGTCGAAGAACAATGCTCAGGACGCACACGAGGCTATCCGTCCGACAATAATCACGCTTACTCCCGAAAAGGTAAAGTCTGCGCTTTCGGGCGACCAGTACAAGCTGTATAAGCTGATATGGGAGCGTTTTATGGCGAGCCAGATGGAAAATCAGCTCCTTGATACAAAGGCGGTAGATATTACCTGCGGAGAGTGTCTGTTCAAGGCAAACGGATATACCGTGAAATTTGACGGCTTTACAAAGCTGTATGAAGAAAGCAAGGATAATGACGAAGAGGAGGGCGGCGCACTGCCGGCTCTTGAAGTAGGCGAAAAGCTGAAGGTAAAAGAGCTTACGGGCAACCAGCACTTTACTCAGCCGCCACCGAGATATACAGAGGCGAGCCTTATCAAAGCGCTTGAAGAAAACGGCATAGGCAGACCGTCTACCTATGCGCCGACAATCGCCACAATACTTGACAGGCACTATGTTGAACGTGAGGCGAAGCAGTTAAAGCCGACCTCGCTCGGTATAGTTATTACCGACCTTATGAAAGGCCACTTTGAGCGTATCGTTGACGCAAAGTTTACCGCTCAGATGGAAAGCGACCTTGATAAGATAGAAGCAGGCAAGGCTGACTGGGTGGATGTACTCGGAAAGTTCTACACAGGCTTTGACAAGATGCTGACAAAGGCTGAAAAGGATATGGAGGGCAAGAGGGTGAAGATACCCGATGAGCCTACCGATATAGTCTGTGACAAGTGCGGAAAGCCTATGGTCATAAAGATAGGTCCTTACGGAAAGTTCCTCGGCTGTTCGGGATTCCCGGAGTGCAAGAATACAAAGAGAATAGTAAACGAAACAGGCGGACTTTGCCCGCACTGCGGCGGCAAGATGCTTGCGAAGAAATCAAAGAAGGGCAAGCCATTCTTCGGATGCGAGAACTACAAGGACTGCAACTTTATGACGTGGGATACTCCGCTTGAGGATAAATGTCCCAAGTGCGGTTCTACGCTTTTCAAGAAGGTCGGCAAGCAGGGTCAGGTATACTGCGCCAAGGACGGCTGCGGATATGTGCGTCCTGCCGATGAGGATAAGAAGAACGAAAACTGATAAGGATAGGATAAACTTGGATAAAAAGACTGTTACCGTAATAGGCGCAGGTCTTGCCGGAGTTGAGGCGGCGTGGGCGCTTGCAAACAGAGGCTTTCATGTAAGGCTGTGTGAGATGAAGCCGGAAAAGTATTCGCCTGCCCATAAGTACAAGGGCTTTGCGGAGCTTGTGTGCAGTAATTCGCTGAAAAGTGCGGATACTGCCAGCGCCTGCGGTATGCTTAAGGAAGAAATGCGTTATATGAACTCTGTGACGATGAAAGCCGCAGAGAAAACAAAGGTCGGTGCAGGCGGCGCTCTTGCGGTCAACCGCACGGAGTTTTCCGACGCTGTGACCGAAATGATAACTAATCACCCGTATATTGAAATCGTAAACGGCGAGATAACGGAGTTTCCGAAAAGCGATACCGTAATTGCGACAGGTCCGCTGACAAGCGATATATTCGCAGAAAGGATACAGGAGCGCTGTGGAAGTCCGCTCAGCTTCTACGATGCGGCGGCACCTATAGTTACCGCAGAAAGCATTGATATGAGCCTTGCGTTTTTCGCTACACGTTATGACAAGGGCGAGGCGGATTATATCAACTGCCCGATGACAAAGGAAGAATATGAGGCCTTTTATAACGAGCTTGTAAACGCAGAGAGCGTACAGCTCAAAAGCTTTGAGAATCTTAAAGTGTACGAGGGCTGTATGCCTGTAGAGGTGCTTGCAAAGCGTGGAATAGAAAGCGTCCGCTACGGCTGTATGAAGCCTGTGGGGCTTATCGACCCAAGAACAGACAGACGGCCTTATGCGGTGGTACAGCTGAGAAAAGAAAACAACGAGGGTACGCTTTACAACCTTGTGGGATTCCAGACGAATCTTAAATTCGGAGAGCAGAAAAGAGTATTCTCGATGATAACGGGGCTTCAGAATGCGGAATTTGTAAGATACGGCGTTATGCACAGAAATACCTTCCTCAATTCTCCCGGTCTGCTTGATAAGAATTTCAGACTTATCGACAGCGACAATATATATTTCGCAGGTCAGATGACGGGTGTTGAGGGATATGTTGAAAGTGCAGCATCGGGCATTATAGCAGGAATAAATCTTGCAAGGGCGCTTGACGGAGAAAAGCCGCTCGAACTGCCTGAAACCTGCATGACAGCGGCACTGGCAAGGCATATAAGCACGGAGAACAAGGACTTTCAGCCGATGGGGGCGAATATGGGAATACTTCCGCCTCTCCCCGAAAGGATAAAGGACAAGAAGCTGAGATACAGGACGATTGCGGACAGAGGACTTGAGGATCTGAGAAATGCACTCTGCGAGCAGGGAATCGCTGCACAGCGGTAATGCGGTCTGTCTGTCTGTTTAGCAAAACAGCAAAACAGCTTTTTGAACGGTCGGTGTTTTGATACGGGAGGGGCAGACCCTCTGTGAAAAACTAAAGGCAAAGCGATAAGTACCGGATTTTATACGAAAGGAAAACGGATTATGAAAATAGCTATAGACGCTTTCGGCGGAGATAATGCGCCGGACGAGGTAGTAAAGGGTGCGGTTGACGCTGTAAAGGAGTACGGAGTTGACATTGTGCTGACGGGCGACACAAAGAAGCTCGACGAGTGCTTTGAAAGACTTGGACTTTCAAAGGATCATATCACATTTGAGCAGGCTGACGGAGTTATCGAGATAGAGGATAACCCAAAAATGATATTAAAGGAAAAGAAGAACTGCTCTATGGGCGTGGCTATGCAGATGGTAGCTGACGGCAGAGCGGACGCTATGATAAGCGCAGGCAGTACGGCGGCTCTTGTTATGGGCGGTACTCTTATAGTAAAGCGTATAAAGGGCGTAAAGCGTCCGTCGCTGACACCTGTAATGCCCGGTCTTAATAATATGTATATACTGCTTGACGGCGGTGCAAACGTTGATTGCCGTCCTGATATGTTAAGACAGTTTGCGGTTATGGGCAGTGTTTATATGAACAAGATAATGGGTGTTGACAACCCCAAGGTCGGACTGCTGAATGTCGGCGCAGAAGAAGAAAAGGGCAGGGAGCTTGAACAGGAAACTTACGCTCTGCTCAAAAACAGCACGCTTAATTTCACTGGCAATGTAGAGGCGAGAAATGCGGCTTTAGGCGAGGTCGACGTTGTTGTAACGGACGGCTTTACGGGTAACATCTACCTTAAAACAGTAGAGGGTATGGGCAAGTTTATGAAGGCTTCGCTCAAGAAGATATTCTTCCGCAACCTCGGTACAAAGATAGGCGCAATGTTTACTATGAAGGGCATCAAGGAAATAAGCAAGCAGATGGACTACAGGGAAACAGGCGGTTCTCCGCTTTTAGGTACGGCAAAGCCTGTGCTTAAGGCGCACGGCAGCAGTGACGCTCTTGCGTTCAAGAATGCCGTAAGACAGGCCAAGGATTTCGTTGAGAGAAACGTTATCGCAGAGATGGAAAAGGTGCTGTCGGAAAATACGGAAGGTTGATTAATATCATTTGACAGCATAAAGAAGAACAGCCTCGCACGAGGGGTCAAGGGGCGTAGCCCCTGTACGGGTCGTCAGCCGTTTGTGCCACTGCATCGTGCAGTGGCTATGTGCGGCTGATTGCAAGCATCCTTGCTTGTGCTAATGGCGGTAGCCCCCATATATAGCCGGCATGGATGCCGGGCGTGTATGCCCAAGGGCTTTGCACGATGCAAAGCCAACCAAGCATACACAACCCCTCCCCACGGGGAGGGGTTGGGGTGGGGATAGTAAAAAAGCACTTAGTATTAATTGCTATGGTGCAACTATAAAGAAAGGTATTCTAATGACAGAGCTTGAACAGATAATAGGCTATACGTTCAAAAATCCCGAGCTTTTAAAAGAGGCTCTTACTCATTCGTCATACACAAACGGAAAACATCTGCGCAGTAACGAGCGCCTTGAATTTTTAGGCGACAGCGTGCTGAGCATTGTTGTGTCCGAGCATCTTTTTGAAAATCTTACTAATCTGCCCGAAGGACAGCTTACCAAGATAAGAGCAAGCGTAGTGTGTGAAAATGCGCTTTATCCCTTTGCAAGAAAAATAGATTTAGGCAAGTATATTTTTCTGGGAAAAGGAGAAGAACATACGGGCGGCAGAGATCGCCACTCGATACTGGCGGACGCATTTGAGGCGCTTATTGCGGCAATATATCTTGACGGCGGATTTGAAGCGGCAAGGAATTTCATACTGCCGTTTATACCTCCGCTTGACAAGCTTAGTACGGGTAAATTCCTGCTCGGAGATTACAAGACGGTATTGCAGGAGATAATCCAGCAGAACCCGGAGGAACGTGTTACCTATGAGATAAGTGACGAAAGCGGACAGGCGCATAACAAGCAGTTTACGGCGAATGTGCTTCTGAACGGTCAGATAATAGGCACGGGTAAGGGTAAGAGCAAGAAGGAAGCGGAGCAGAGCGCCGCAAAAGAGGCTATAAGCCTTATGGGATATGAAACAAACTAACATTTCGGTATTTATACCGCATTACGGCTGTACGCATATATGCAGCTTCTGCAATCAGAAAACGATAAGCGGACACAGCGAGCCTGTTACTGAAAAGGAGCTTGAAAGCATACTTGAGGGACAGCTTGAAAACCTTAAAGACAGCGGTACGAAGGCTCAGATAGCGTTTTTCGGCGGCAGCTTTACCGCAATAGACAGGGATTATATGATAAGACTGCTGACGGTAGCCAAGGGTTATACAGACGCATATCCCGAGCAGTATGACGGTATACGCTGTTCGACAAGACCCGACTGCATTGACGAGGAAATACTCGGCATTCTTAAAAGCTACGGCATGACGGCGATAGAGCTTGGTGCACAGAGTATGAATGACGAGGTGCTGACAGCTAACCGCAGAGGTCATACGGCACAGGACGTAAGACGTGCCTCACGGCTTATAAAGCAGAGCGGATTTGAACTCGGACTTCAGATGATGACGGGGCTGTATAAGGACACGGAGCAATACTGCATTGATACCGCAAAGGAGTTTATCGCACTCCACTGCGACACGGTGAGGATATATCCGACGGTGATACTTAAGAATACCGAGCTTGGCAGACTGCACGAGAGCGGAGTGTATGACAGCTTTACCTTTGAGCAGACAACAAGGCTCTGTGCAAAACTGCTCGATATGTTTAACAAGGCAGGGGTCGCAGTTATCCGTATGGGGCTTCACGCAAGCCGTGATGTTGAACAGGAAATGGTCGGGGGAGTATATCATCCGGCACTGCGTGAGATAGCCGAGAGCATATTGTATCTGGAAAAGATGAACGCAGTGTGCGAGGACGGGGGAAAATACGTCTTTTACACGGACAAGCGTAATATAAGCAAGATAATCGGGCAGGGCGGAGCTAACCGCAATGCGCTTTCACAGCGTGGAATTTCCTTTAAGATAAAGGAAGAGAAAGGCACGGATCTCCGTGCGGAGAGGATCGGTTGATGTTTTTTAAATCTATGGAAATATACGGGTTCAAATCGTTTCCCGATAAGACCATACTGCATTTTGACAAGAGAATGACCGCTGTTGTCGGAAGTAACGGCAACGGTAAAAGTAATATAAGTGACGCACTGCGCTGGGTAATGGGAGAGCAGGGCGCTAAAAGTCTGCGTGGAGATAAAATGGAGGATGTTATCTTTCACGGAACTGTACGCAGAAAGCCGATGGGCTTTGCAAGTGTAACGCTGACTATAGATAACTGTGACAGGGCGCTCAGGGTAGACAGTGACGAGGTGGTAATATCCCGTAAGCTGTACAGGAGCGGCGAGTCGGAATATAAGATAAACGGAGCAAAGACACTGCTCAAGAATATAAACGAACTGTTTATGGGTACGGGTCTTGGCCGTGACGGATACAGCGTTATAGGTCAGGGCAAGGTGTCGGAGATAGTCGAATCGGGCGGAAGCAAGCGCCGTGAGGTTTTTGAAGAAGCGGCGGGCGTATCGAAATTCTTAGCGCAGAAAAAGGACGCAGAGAACAAGCTGAAGCGTACCGAGGACAATCTGCTCCGTATCCGTGATATAGCATCGGAGCTTGAAACAAGACTCCCTGTGCTTGAAAAGCAGGCGGCAAAGGCTAAAAAGGCGAAGGAACTGCTTTCAAGAGAAGAAGACCTTGATATAACGGTAAGTATGTACGAACTGTCCGCACTTGAAAAGACGATTTCGGAAGCGGAGGACAAATTGCTTCTAAGCAAGGCGGAGTGCGAAAATCTCGACAGGGATATTGCAAAGCTGGAGGCTGAGGAAGAGGACAACAACAACCGCAGAATGACGCTCCGTGCCGAGCTTGAAAAGCTGAAAGCCGGAAGTGACGAGGCAAGGGACCGCATAAGCGATATAAAGGCTGAGATCGCCGTACTGCGTAACGATATTTCACACGCAGAAGAAGCTATTGCGGAAACCGAAAAGCAGATAGAGGACGGCAAGAGCGGCAAGGCAAGGCTTGAGGAAGATAAAAAGAACCTTGAAAACGAGATAGAGGAAAAGCAGGCGCAAATAGGTCGGCTGAAGGCGGACAGCGAACGGCTGACGGAGGAACTGACGGGAATCGACGCTGAGGGCGAAACGCTCTCGGGAGAGTATAAGGAACTTGACGAAAAGCAGGGTCGGCTGTATCTTAAAAGAACGCAGCTGCAGCTTTCGGTACAGCAGATAGAGGCAACCTCCGAACAGCTTTCAAAGCGTAAGGAGGAACTTACAAGAACGGCTGAGAATGCGGCGGCAGAAGCAAAGACGCAGAGAATAAAGCTCAGCGATACCGATGAAGAACTTGAACAGGCAAAGGAAGAAAAGGCCGAAGCCGAGAACAAGCTGACAGGATATAAAAAGCTGTTTGCCAATAAGAACGACAAGCTGAAAACGGCAGGTCAGACGCTTGAAACGCTACGCAAGGAGTACGAAACGAAAGCGTCACGTCATCAGGTGCTTGACGAGATAGACAAGAATATGGCGGGCTTCCAGTCAAGCGTAAAGTCGGTAATAATGGCGGACAGGCAAGGACGGCTCAGCGGTATAAGAGGTACTGTAGCCGATATAATCAGCGTGGACAAGCGTTATACGGTGGCTATTGAGATAGCGCTGGGCGGTATAATGCAGAACATCGTGACCGATAACGAGGAAGCGGCAAAGCGCAGTATGCGTTATCTTAAGGAAAACAACCTCGGACGTGCGACATTCTTACCTCTTACAAGCGTAAAGGGAAAGATGCTCGAAGTCGGAGGGCTGAGTAATGAGAACGGCTTTGAGGGTATGGCGTGCGACCTTGTGGAATATGACGGGCTGTATGACGGGATAGTAAAATCCATACTCGGAAAGACGGCGGTCGTTGAGGATATTGATACGGCATCGTTTATTGCGAAGAAGTACGGATACCGTTTCAAAATAGTGACGCTTGACGGTCAGGTCATCAACGCAGGCGGTTCGTTCACGGGAGGCAGTGTCAGAAATGACGCAGGCATAATCGCAAGAAAGCAGGAGCTTGCTTTATTATCCGAACAGATTGAAGAACTCGGTGAGAAGATAAAAGCCGAGAGCGAACAGCTAAAGCCCTTGCAGGCGGAAGTCGCAAAGATGGCGGAGGAAATGGAGGGCTTTTCCGAAACCGTATCGCAGTGCGAGCCTAAGATAGCAAGACTTGAGGCACAGCGTGACGGTATAAAGCAGCTGCTGTCACAGCTTACCGCACAGCGTGACAGTGCCGAGGAACAGCTTGACGCACAGGAAAGAGCCGAGAATGACGGCAGGAAGCTGTTTTCCGATACAAAGTCACAGCTTGAAAGCGTGCTTGCCGAAATCGAAAAGAACGAGGAGGCTCTGAGCGAGCAGAGAAGCGGACTTGACGAGGCGGAGGATAAGAGAAAAGAGATAGCCGACAGGATACAAAGGAACAATATGGACGTTCTGACGGTAAACGGCGATATATCCAATATCCGCACAAGGATAGAGGGTATAGACGCATCTATCCTTGCACTGAGCGACGGCGGAAGCGAACAGCTCAGAAAAATTGAGGAGCTTAAAAACGGCATTGAGCAGAAGAATGAAATCATAATTCTGAAAACGGCTCAGACCGAAGAAATAGCAAAAACGGCAGGCGACAACGAAAAGGCAATCGCAGATAACGTATCGCTGACAAATGCGGCTGAAAAGCGTATCAGCGAGATAAACAAGTCGATAAGGGAGCTTACCGAGGCGAAGGAAAAGTTCAGTGCGGATCTTGCCAGACAGGAAGAACGTAAAGGCTCGGCGGAAGGTCAGACCGAGAAGATAATCTCGGGACTGTGGGACAAGTACGAAATGACACGCAGTGAGGCAAAGGAACGTGCAAAGCCTGTCGATGACGCAGGCATATTCATGCTTAAGGCGGAGCTTGCCGAGATAAAGAGAAGCATTGCGGCACTGGGAAGCGTAAACTACAGCTCTATAGAAGAACTGGAGGAGGTGTCGGAGCGTTACGGCGTTCTTGCAAAACAGCTAAAGGATGTTGAAACATCCAAGACGGAGCTTGAAAGCCTTATTGCAGATCTTATAAAGGATATAAAGCAGAGGTTCACGGAGAGCTTTGACGATATAAACAATCACTTCGGAATGCTGTTCAGCGAGATATTCGGCGGCGGCGAAGCAAGGCTTCAGCTGTCAGACCCGGACGATGTGCTGAACTCCGATGTTGAGATATATGCCGCACCTCCGGGAAAGGTAATAAAGAGCCTGTCGCTTCTTTCGGGCGGTGAAAAGTCGATGGTAGCGCTGACTATCTATCTTGCGATACTGCTTCACAGACCGACACCGTTCTGTATGCTTGATGAGGTCGATGCGGCACTTGACGAGGCAAACGTACAGAAGTACGCTACATATCTTAAGCGTTTCTCGCATAACACTCAGCTTATGGTAATAACGCACAGGAGAGGTACGATTGAACTGTGCGATGTGCTGTACGGCGTTTATATGCAGGAAAAGGGCGTATCGGGACTGTTAAGGCAGGAATTCAGCGAGGAATTTTTAAACGAGGTTGAAAACGCATAAAGGAAATCGTATAAGGAAATTGTATATTGTATATGAAATATCGGGGTAGAAAATGAACAAATTGAGAGTAACAGCTTTATTGCTTGCCGTTATTCTTGCGGTAGGCGGTATAGTGCTTAAAATCAGCGGTTATGACGCACAGACTGATTTTGAGCCGACACTGCCGCTTGATACCGGACTTAGCTCAGAGCAGGCACAAAAGGACTTAAAATATGTATATGACACGGTGAGGGCAAAACATCCGGTGTTTCTTATTGACGACGGTGCGGAGAAAAGATTCGGCGACGTATACATAAAGCTGCGCAGAGAACTGATGGATAAGGATAGCGTGACGGTAAAGGAACTGTGGGAGAAATCTGCCGAGCTTGTCTGCACGCTTGACGACGCACACACTATAGTTACCGCATCGGGTACACAGTATGTCAGCGGCGGTAACGAAATAAGCAAGGCTTATAATGACGGCACGCTTGTATCAATTGACGGCATATCGGCGGACAGTATGAAGGAGCATTTCAAAAAGGTATTCCCGTGCGAGCCGCAGGTCAGCTTCTATGCGGACTATATGTTAGGCGTGGCTCTGGAGTACGGCAGCTGGCTTACGCTTCTCGGTGCGGATGTATCCGACGGGATAGATGTTGTTTTCGGCGGTAATAAAGAAACAAAGCATTTTGATATGACGGACGAGCCGCCCGAAAGAAAACAGCTTGAGCTATGCTCATATAAGATCGACAAGGAGAATTCGCTCGGTGTTTTCACACTCAACCGTTGTGAAATGTCACAGGAATACACCGATAGGTTGTTGGAATTTTTCAGTGCGGTAAGAGATAATAATATCGGAAATATCGCCGTTGATTTAAGAAGCAACGGAGGCGGAACAACAGAGGTCATAAACGAATTTCTGAGATATATAAATATAAGCGACTATAAGCTGTTCGGCGGAACGGATATAAGAAACGGCGGAAATCTGATCTCGTACCGTGACGAGATAACGCCGAACAAGCCTGTAGACAACGCTTTTGACGGCAAGGTGTATGTGCTGACATCGCAATACACATTCAGCTCGGCAATGGACTTTGCAACGGTGATACAGGATAACGGCATAGGAAAGGTGATAGGCGAAATACCGGGAAATATGCCGACCGCATACGGCGACAAGCTGGGCTTTCAGCTTCCGGAATCGAAGCTTGTGCTGAGTGTATCATACAAGAAATTCTACCGTGTGGATATAAACAAAAGTGAAGAACCGCTTATCCCGGACTGTACGGTAAATGCCGATGAGGCTTTGGAAAAGCTGGTTGAATATATAAAGTAGGAGAAAATTTTTCAATGGGATTATTTGAAAAACTGAAAAACGGCTTAAAGAATACAAAAGATGCTCTTGCGAGCAAGATAACGGGAGTTATTAACTCGTTCACGAAAATTGACGAGGATTTTTTTGAGGAGCTTGAAGAAACGCTTATCTTATCGGACATAGGCGCTGTGACAAGCGCAAATATCTGCGAGGCTTTAAGAAAAGAGGTAAAGGCTACAGGTACTACCGACCCTGCGGAAGTGAAGGGGCTGTTAAAGAAGATAATCGCCGGGATACTTGAGGGTGAAAACGAACTTATCCTTGATACAAAGCCGACAGTAATACTTGTTATAGGCGTAAACGGCGCAGGCAAGACGACTACTATAGGAAAACTTGCATATAACCTTAAAAGCAGCGGCAAGAAGGTTGTCGTTGCGGCGGCGGATACGTTCCGTGCGGCGGCTATCGAACAGCTTGAGGTGTGGACACAGCGTGCCGGTGTTGATATTATAAAGCACTCGGAGGGAAGCGACCCTGCGGCTGTTGTGTTTGACGCTGTAAAGGCAGGCATTGCAAGAGATGCGGACGTTATTATATGTGATACGGCGGGCAGGCTTCACAACAAGAAGAACCTTATGGACGAACTTAAGAAGATAGCGAGAATAGTAAACAACAATGCGCCCGACAGCCGTGTTGAAACTCTGCTCGTGCTTGACGCTACAACGGGACAGAATGCGGTAAATCAGGCAAGGCTGTTCAAGGAAACTGCTGATATAACGGGTATCGTTCTTACAAAGCTTGACGGAACGGCAAAAGGTGGTATAATAATACCTATAAAAGAGGAACTTGGTATACCTGTGAAGCTGGTCGGTGTGGGAGAGAAGATAGACGATCTGCAACCGTTTGTACCACGGGATTATGTTGAAGCGCTGTTTGAATGACAGCCTGTATACGAAAGGACAATATATGAAACTGATTATTGCCTCAAACAACGAGGGCAAGATAAAAGAATTCAAAAAAATGCTGACACCTCTGGGATATGAGCCTGTTTCGATGAGGGAAGCGGGAATCAATATCGATATAGCGGAGGATGGAACGACCTTCAGCGAGAACGCTCATATAAAGGCGAAGACTATATATGATATGACGCATACGCCTGTGCTTGCGGACGACAGCGGACTTTCGATAGAATTCTTAGGCGGTGCGCCGGGCATCTATTCGGCAAGATATGCAGGCGAGAACGCAACGAACGAGGACAGGATAAACAAGGTACTCGGTGAACTGAAGGGCGTTGACAAGCCGCTGAGAAACGCTAAATTCGTGTGTGCCTTATACTTTATCCGTGACGACGATTATGAGATATGCGTTACGGGTGAATGCGAGGGCTTTATCGGGGAGGAGCCTATAGGCGAAAACGGCTTCGGCTATGACCCGATATTCATGATAGACGATGATACAAGCATGGCTTGCCTTACGGACGAGGAAAAGAACAGGATAAGCCACAGGGCGAAAGCACTTGAAAAACTGGTGGCTGAACTTAGCAAGAAGTAATGGATATAAAAGATTTACCCTATATTCTGACAGCGGCATACCTGATAATAATAAGCATAATCGGGTTTATACTGCCGCCTGTGGATAAGAGCAAAGCAAGGAAAAACAAATGGCGGATAAGAGAAAGGACGCTCTTTATCGTATCCGCACTCGGCGGCTCGGTCGCTATGTATATTTCGATGAGGATATTTCATCATAAGACGAAGCATAAGAGATTCATGATAGGGATACCGGTCATAATTATTTTGCAGCTTGGCGCTGTATTTGCGATATGGTATTTCTTTATGAGATAAAAGAAACGGAGAAAAGTAAATGGAGATAACAAGCAGACAAAGAGCAAGGCTCAAGAGCATTGCAAGTAACTACGACACTATCTTTCAGATAGGAAAGAACGCAATTTCGGACGAGCTTATAAAACAGCTTTCGGACGCACTGGAGGCAAGGGAACTTATAAAGATAAGAGTTCTTGAAAACTGCGGATACAGCGCAAAGGAGCTTGCAGGCGAGATAGGCGAAAGGACAGACAGCATTGTTGTGCAGGTAATAGGCACTAAGATAGTTCTTTACAGGCAGAACAAGGACGCTAAGAAAAGGAAGATAGAATTAGATGATTAAGATAGGCGTATTCGGCGGTGCTTTCAACCCCGTTCACAACGGACATATAAATATGGTGAAAGAGGCTTTCGCCGACCTTAAACTTCAGAAAATGCTGATAATACCTACCTGCGTATCGCCTCACAAGAGCAACAAGGGGCTTATCGCTTTTGAGGACAGGGCTAAGATGTGCGAACTTGCCTTTGCAGACGAAATAGCAAGCGGCAAGTTTGAGATAAGTGATATTGAAAAGCGTATGGGCGGTACAAGCTACACGATAAACACTATCCGTGAACTTAAAAGACAGTACCCCGACGATGCTGTGTTCTATCTGATAATCGGCGGAGATATGCTGTTCTATTTTGACAAGTGGTATCGCTATGAGGCACTTCTCGGCGAGTGCAAGGTGGTTGCCGCCGCAAGAGAAAACAGCGAATACAGCGATATGTGTGAATATGCCGCAGAAATGGGCAGGATAAAGGTGCTGAATCTTCACGTCACTGAGGTTAGCTCTACCGAAATCAGAGAGAAGCTGAAAAACGGTGAAAGTATAACAGGGCTTGTACCCGAAGCGGTTGAAGGCTATATAAAGGAACGTGGTCTGTATGTGTGAAAAGCTGGATAAGGACGAACAGCGTTATGCCGATAAATATGCGGACTATGTGAAAATGCTGAAAAATACGCTCTCAAAGAAGCGTTTTACCCACAGTATGAATGTTGCGTCAATGTGTCTTGCACTTGCGAAAAAGCACGGCGGTGACGAGGAAAAGGCATATCTCGCAGGGCTTCTTCACGATATAAAGAAGGAGGAAACTCCGAATGCGATGAAATCGCAGGCGATACTGAGCAATATGGACGTGAGCGACGAGGAGCTTTATACTCCGGCGCTGTGGCACGCTCCGGCAGGTGCATATCACATATCGAAAAATCTCGGTATAAAGGATATTGATATTCTGAATGCGGTGCGTTATCACACGGCAGGCAGGGCGGATATGTCGATGCTTGAAAAGATCGTTTACTTAGGAGATCTCACAAGTGCGGACAGAAGCTATAAGGATGTTGAAAAATATCGGGAGATGAGCTTTGAGAATCTTGACAACGCTATGTACAATGCGTTAAAATATTCAATAGGCGAAACGCTTGGTAAGGGTGGACTTATACCGCCGTGTACGATAGCGGGATATAATTTCTACACAAGGATAATGAAGGCTGAAAAAAGCACAGCAGAAAGGAAAAATCCGAAGAATGACTGATATAGAGATTCTGAAGGAGGGCATAAAGGCTCTCGATTCTAAGAAGGCAGATGATATAAGAATCCTCAAGGTGCGTGACCTTACGATACTTGCAAATTATTTTGTAATAGTAAGCGGTTCAAGCTCAACGCAGGTAAAGGCACTTGCGGACGAGGTGGATTTTAAGCTCGGTGAAAAGGGCGAAGAGCCAAAGTCCATAGACGGCAAGGCAAGCGGTAACTGGATAGTGCTTGACTATATTGATGTTGTTTTCCACGTTTTCTATAAGGAAACGAGGGATTTCTACGACCTTGAAAGGCTCTGGCAGGACGCTGAGGAAGTTGATGTAAAGCAGTTTCTTGATTGAAAATCGGAATAATCTGCAAGAATTTTTACGAAATTTTCAAAAATGTATTGACAAAGTCGGTACGATATTGTATAATACTAGCATACATCTTTATAAAATTTGTATGAGTTATAACCTGTGCCATTTGGCAAAGGGAGGGATATAGATGGCAGAAGTACGTTTAGGCAAAAATGAATCTTTAGATACAGCTCTCAAGCGTTTCAAGAGATCGTGTGCCAGAGACGGCGTCCTCGCAGAGGTTCGTAAAAGAGAACACTACGAAAAACCTTCGGTAAAGCGTAAGAAGAAATCCGAGGCTGCTCGTAAGCGCAAGTTTAAGTAATTAATTACTTACGGTAATAAAAGGCGGACAAGGTTAGCCTCATGCTGACGCTTTGTTCGCTTTTTTATTTTTATATTTTTGTTATTTTTTGTTAAAGGATACGGTATGATTTTTAAACCGCAGATTTGGATAAATTCAGTTCTCGACATAGACGAGGACTTTCTTGATAAATATAATATAAAGGCGCTGGTGCTTGACCTTGACAACACGCTTTCGATGCACGGGAATCCTGCCGCCGAAAACGGCATACCCGAGTGGCTCCAGCATATGAAAAACATAGGAGTGCCGATGCGCATAGTGTCGAACAACACAAACAAGCGTGTAGCACCGCTTGCGAAGAAGCTGGGGCTTCCGTTTACGGCAAACGGCTGTAAACCGCTTACATTCGGCATATCAAAGGCTATAAAGATAATGGGCGTGCCGAAAAAACAGGTGGCTGTCGTGGGCGATCAGATATTCACGGATGTTATCGCAGGGAATATCAAGGGTGCGGTGTCGGTGCTTGTTGAGCCTTTCCATATGGAAAGTGCGTGGACGTTCAAACTGAAAAGAAAAGCGGAGAGTTTGTTTTTCCACAGGGACTACTCGAAGCTGGAAACTAAGGAGAAAAAGTAATGGCTGTTAAATTCGGGCCGGGCGGCAATTCGCTGAGCTTCGGCAAGAGAAAATTTCCCGACGAGCTTCCGTCATATCTTGCATCTATGGGGCTTGACTGCTATGAGATTGAGTGCGGCAGGGGAGTCAGAATTGCGGCGGCGACCTATGAAAAGCTGCCTGCGCTTGCAAGCGGGAACAATATAACCGTAACGCTCCACGCTCCGTATTTCATCTCGCTGTCAAGCGTTGAGGCGGAAAAGCGTGACAACAGCGTGAATTATATCGCCGAATCGCTCAGGGCGGCGGATAAGCTGGGTGCGACAAAGGTCGTGGTACACTCCGGCTCGTGCGCTAAGATTACGAGAGCGGAGGCGCTGTATCTTGCGAAGCAGACGCTTGCAAAGGCGGTGGCTTTAAGACAGAGCGAGGGCTTGAAGGCGATTATATGCCCGGAAACTATGGGCAAGATAAATCAGCTCGGAACGCTTGATGAGGTACTGGAGCTGTGCACTCTTGACGATGAAATGCTCCCGTGTGTTGACTTCGGACATCTGAACGCAAGAACGCACGGCGAAATAAAGACAATAGATGATTATGCTGCGATGCTCGACAAAATCGAGAATACGCTTGGACACGACAGGCTTTCGCAGATGCACATACATTTCTCGAAGATAGAATATACAAACAGCGGAGAAAGACGGCACCTGACGTTTGCAGACGAGATTTACGGTCCGCAGTATGAACCGCTGTGCGAGCTTCTGGCCAAGAGAAATCTAAACTGTACGGTTATATGCGAATCTGACGGAACACAGGCTGAGGACGCAAGCCTTATGAAAAAGGCATATCTCGGCTATTTGAAATAAGGACGGAAAAAGAAAATGAAGATACTTGTAATGAACGGACCGAATTTAAACCTGCTCGGTGAGCGTGAGCCGTCTGTTTACGGCGACCATTCGCTTGCGGCGATAAACGAAAGGCTGAAGGAATGTGCCGAGAAAAACGGTGCAGAGATAGATTTCTTCCAGTCTAACCACGAGGGCGCATTGATAGACGCACTTCACGGGGCAAGAGCAAAATATAACTGCATTATCTTCAATGCAGGCGCATATACGCATTACAGCTATGCGATAAGGGACGCTATTGCGGCGATAAAGATACCTGTGATAGAGGTGCATATGTCGAATGTACACGCAAGAGAGGAATTCAGGCATCATTCGGTAATCTCTCCGGTATGCAAGGGTACTGTTGCGGGATTTGGCGAAAAGAGTTATATGATGGCGCTTTTCTATGCGCTGAATATGGACTGATAAAGGCAATCAGGCAATACAGTTGATTTTCGGTTAATATTTAAGGGCTAAAATTATTATTTGGATAAATGCGGTCATAATCGCAGCGGAGGGGAAATATGGTTAATAATGGCGGTAATATAGCAAAGCTGGCAGACGAACTTTCGGATGAAAGACACGCCGCTCTGATAACATCGGATATAAGCAGGAGATATTTCTGCGGATTCACATCATCGGCGGGAATTATACTTGTCACAAAGGAAGCAAGCTATCTCCTGATTGATTTCCGCTATTTTGACAAAGCAAAGGAACGTGTCAGCGATTGCGAGGTAATATTGCTCGAAAACGCAAAGACCCAGCTTATGAACCTGCTTATAAAGCACGGTATAACCACTGTCAGCGTGGAGAGCGACGCTATGACGGTGACCGAGCTTGAAAAATACAAGGCAAACTATACGTTTGTCACCTTCGACAGCTCGTGCGGGTTATCGGAGATGATCGGGAAGATGAGAATAATAAAGACACCCGAAGAAATCGAGAAGATAGTAAAGGCACAGCGGATAGCCGAAAGAGCTTTTTCAAGGCTGCTGCGTGACATAAAGCCGGGACAGACCGAAAAGCACGTTGCGGCACTGCTTGAATATTATATGGCTGAATACGGCTCGGACGGAAAATCGTTTGATACTATTGCGGCATCGGGCGTTAATTCTGCTTCACCTCACGCTGTACCTACGGATAAGAAGCTGGAAAACGGAGATTTTCTGACGCTTGACTTCGGTGCGACCTATGACGGATACCATTCGGATATGACAAGAACCATCGCTATAGGCAAGGTGACGGATGATATGAAGAAGATGTATGACGCTGTTCTTTTTGCTAATCTTGACGCTATGAAGGCGATAAGGGCGGATATAAGCGGAAAGGTGGCAGACAGTGTTGCAAGAAGCACTCTTGACGCATGGGGATTCGGCAAGTATTTCGGTCACGGGCTCGGTCACGGTGTAGGTCTAGAGATACACGAGGCACCGTCGGCATCGCCTTCGTCACAGTATACGCTCAAGGAGGGTATGATACTGACAGTTGAGCCGGGTGCGTATATTTCGGGCAAATACGGAGTGAGAACTGAGGATATGGTGGTTGTCACGAATGACGGCTGTCGTAACCTTACAAATACAACAAAGGATTTAATCATTATAGACTGATACGGAGGGATACATATGCTTACAGGCTTGTTTTTTGCGGTTTCGGGTTATCTGCTCGGAAGTATATTGTTTGCAAGCATTATTTCAAAGCTGTTTCACAAGGACATAATATCGAAAAGCCCCGACAAGAACTACGGAACGGCTAATGCGTTCCGTTACGGCGGAGTGTTATGCGGTGCGCTGACGCTGCTTTGCGATATGGGAAAGGGCTTTCTGCCTGTGTTTATTTATATGCACACGGAAAATCCCTCGGAGGTTATGCTACCTATCGTGCTTGTTGCGCCTGTGATAGGACATATACTGCCGGTATTCTCAAAGTTTAAGGGCGGAAAGGCTATTGCGGTCACATTCGGCTCTCTTGCGGGTATGTGGCCCAACTGGACTACCGTACTGACACTGTGCTTCTTCTTTATTCTGTTTATGACGCTGATAAAGATAACCCCTCACTGCTACTGCACTATTATTACCTACTGCTGTACAACGCTTGTATCGTTCTTTATAGAGCCTGTGAAGGCAGTGTCGATAGGTATGCTTATGATAACTATTGCCTGCTCGATAAAGATGCTCAGCGTTCCCGAAGAACGTGAGAAGTTCGATGTGAGATGGCTGTGGAAGCACTGATTTTATCGTGCGGTAAAAGAAGAACTGTTTGGGAGAGGTCATAATGCCGTGAAACGATAAGAAATCAGCACAGGTTTATTTCTTCATCGGCAATAATGACGGCAAAAAAGGTATTGTGATATGAATATACAGATTTTCGGTAAAGCTAAGTGTTTTGACACAAAAAAGGCGGAGCGTTATTTCAAGGAACGCAGAATAAAGTTTCAGTCGATAGATCTATTATCCAAAGGTATGTCGAAGGGCGAGTTCAACAGCGTGTCGGCGGCTGTCGGCGGCTATGAAAAGCTCATCGACACTTCTTCAAAGGCATATAAGGACAGCACGCTGCAATATCTGGCGTATGAGGACGATAAAATAGAAAAGCTGCTTGAAGATCCTGCGATGTTCAAAACGCCGATAGTGCGAAACGGAAGGCAGGCAACGGTAGGATATTGTCCGGACGTGTGGAAAACGTGGGAATAAGCGAGGGCTATACGTCCCGAAAACCGCATAACAAAGCCGTTTGAAAAAATAACGAAACTTTTTTCAAAAAAATTATAAAAAACGCTTGACAAATCACTCTAAAGCGTGTATAATATAATAGTCGCTTGAAGAGAGCACAAAAAACTTCGGCAAACGGAGTAAGGAAACAAGGTAATCTTGAGGGGTAACCTCAGGATGCAACATGGAAGCTTAGCTCAGCTGGGAGAGCATCTGCCTTACAAGCAGAGGGTCATAGGTTCGAGC
>OCHN01000472.1_pt1 | contig 42597 bp, 30 predicted proteins | sample 1538911 | NCBI WGS metagenome assembly OCHN01 (sample SAMN04571736, study PRJEB22368) | human gut metagenome | biome: human gut; material: stool | host: Homo sapiens | place: Luxembourg | collected 2013-01-11 | reverse complement strand
TACGAAACAAGGTCACAAGTGTTCTGCGGTCAGGTAAGATGCGTGAAAGAGTAATTTTTTATAATCAATGATGAAAGACAGATTCTTAAGACTCGTTCCGCTGGCGATAATGCTGGCGGGATGCAGCGGAATCGGCGGAAATGATGACAATGGGCCTGAGTCGGCAGACGGCAGGCCTGTCATCGTATTTTCACCGGAGACAGCAATCCAAGGCGAGATAATCATAAAGATGAAGCCGGGCGCCAATGACGGGACGGCAACAAAAAGCGGAGGCGTCACCTCAGGCAACACACAGATCGACAGGGTTTTGATGGATGTCGGTTCTGTCAGTTTCGAGCGCATGTTTCCGCCTTGCGGACGATTCGAAGCAAGGACAAGAAAAGAAGGATTGGACAGGTGGTTCATCGCCAAGTACGACGAGACGATTCCTGCGAAGGAGGTGGCAGAGATGCTGTCCGGATGCGACGGCGTGGAGGTAATCGAGTATTCTCTCCCGACCGCGGCAGCTGCATATTCCAAGGCCCCGACAACCGTAGAGGGAAATTTCACCGGAACGAAGTCGTATTCATCAGCGAGGAACATTCCTTTTCCTTTCAATGAAAGCGTCCGCTCACAAAGGATGCAGTGGCATTACAACAATACGGGCAATGTCTACGCCAACTCTACAGTCGCTGGCGCCGATGCGGACGTCTATGCAGCATGGCAGTTATGCACAGGAAATCCAGATGTCGTCGTAGCCGTGGTCGACCAAGGTGTCAAATACGACCACGAAGACTTGTCGGCGAACATGTGGACAAACAAAGGAGAAATACCTGGAAACGGAATTGATGATGACGGCAACGGCTACATCGATGATGTCAACGGTTACAATTTCACCGACAATAACGGCAATCTTACGTTCTCGTCCGAGAACATGCACGGAACGCACGTCGCAGGCACCATTGCAGCAGTGAACAACAATGGCATAGGAGTAAACGGCATTGCCGGAGGCTCAGGCAATGGTGACGGTGTCCGGATAATGTCCTGCGAGACTTTGGGAACGTCCGAATCCGGCAATTCAGGAGGTGGTCTGGGTGCCCAGGTACGCGCCATCAAATATGCCGCCGACAATGGTGCCGTAATTTGCCAGAACAGCTGGGGCTACACAGCCGGCGCCATTTCAGAGAACGACTGGACCAGAGGCAATTACTCCGCCCTTGCCGACGCCATACACTATTTCGTCAAGTACGCCGGACTGGATGAGAACGGCAATCAGGAAGGCCCTATGGCAGGAGGAATCGTAATCTTCGCGGCAGGAAACGACACTTCGGATGAAATCTGCTACCCGGCTTCCGACAAGTCGGTAATCAGCGTGGCAGCAACCTCCTGGCTCGGGACCCCGTCGTATTTTACGAATTACGGCAAATGGGTAAGCATTTCCGCTCCGGGCGGTGACCTGTCACTCAACTCCACCTACGGAGGAGTATACAGCACCAGCGTTTCGGAGGACGGCGGCTCGGCCTACGAGGGAATCAACGGAACGTCAATGGCATGTCCACATGTCTCCGGAGCCTGTGCTCTAGCCGTCAGCTGGTACTACGGAACGGAAAAGAAGAAAGGACTTACATGCGAGATGCTCAAGGAAGCGCTGCTGTCGAGTGTCACCCCGGTAGATCCGTTCTGCGAAACGCCATATTTCGGAAACATGGGCGCAGGATCACTGGACACGTACCAGCTGCTCCTCGCAGTCAAGAAAGTGAAGGCGATCCCGGACGTGACAGTCGGCAACGGCAGCGAGACAAGTGTAGACCTTTCCGATTATTTCTACAAGACAGATGTGCTGACATACTCATTGACCACACAGGGGATAATCGAAATCAGCCTCAAGGCCAGCATCTTGACCATCAAGGGAATATCCAAGGGCAGTACCGTTATCAGAATCACCGACGGCAACCAGTCCGTCAGAACAATAAATGTGACTGTTGAATGATTATGACTTCAAAAATGATAAAAGCCGCCGCATTCGCGGTCGCAACATCGGTTCTATCCCTGGCATACGGATGCAATCCGGAAACCAAGGACGACAATTCCGGTGCAATGCTTAAGACTCCGGAACCCAAAGTCAGCGAGATTACCGTATCCGGATTCCGCGTCGACTGGGCAAAAGTATATGGAGCGGAGGGCTATGCCTACTCACTTGACGGTGCGGAAGCGGATACGACCGACGCACTCTTCATCAAGTTCAATGAATTGGAGGCGTCCAATGAATATGTCGTGACAATCAAGGCCGTGCCCGGCAAGGACAGCGGTCTTTCCGAGTCAGAACCCGTGTACATCCACGTGCACACTTCAGCAGTGAGCCCTCTGGACAAGCCCGAAATCACTATCGGAAGCACATATGCCTCCAAGACAATCATCAGCTGGAGCATAATCCCCGGCGCCGTCAAATATGAGTATACGGTAGGAGACATCAAGGGCTCTACAACTGAGAACAAGGTATCCCTCTCCAATCTGGAAAAGGGGAAAGAGTACACGTTCACCGTCAAGGCTGTTGCAGCAGACAACAGCGGCAGGACCCAGTCAGATGCGGCACAGGCAAATTTCAAGACAGCATCGGATGACGTGCCTCCACTGCTGATAGTTCCTGAAAATGTTCTTGCTGACGCAGTCGTTTTCAATGTCTACGCAACCCCTGACGCAACATACTACTACGATGTAGTCTCATCCTCGACACTTCTGCAATATGACGAGGCAACGGTGATCGAGCGCTACAAGAATGCGATTGTCGAATATGCCAAGAGCAAGGGCATCAGCATCCGGCTCGCCATGGCTTCCGTCCTCAAGGTCGGCACGAACACCCTGAGCGTTTCCCGTCTGACTTCACAGATGAGCTACGACATCATCGCTTTCGGAATGGACTATGACGGCAATGTCACGACAGGTCTCTTCACGAAACGGGTCACCACGACGGCAACAGGCTGGTCCGCCGGCCCTAACTACGGAGGAGCAGACTGGTTCGGACAGAACTTCTTCATCACCAACTCGTATCTCGGCATAACCGGCTACGGATGGACCAACTCCGTATGGACTACATGGAAAGGCAGTGATGTGCAGAGCATCCGCTACCGTCTTCTCCCTACCAGTACTTTCAACAAAGTATTCAGCGACCCTTATGACAAGGAAGCCGTCAAGACTTTCCTGAAGGACACGTCATACAGTTACGCAGTCAAGCCGAACTATCTGGAGCTTGTGAATTCATCCAACGGATACAATTCGGTGACGCCGTGCAACCCGGGCGTCTCATACACGATGTCCGCCCTTGCCACCTCCGCAGCCGGAGCAGAGGAACTGACCGTAAACTCTATTACGACCAAGACGACAAGCGAGGCCTATACATGGTTCTCGATAGCGGCTCTGGTCAACGAGAAATATGGTCCGACATCCAGCAAAATGGCATGCGTCCTCAAGGGTGTAGGCATAGAATCAGGAAAACTGGTAATCGTCAAGACATCTGTTCTGGCTGATGTTCCGGAATCATCCTACCCTGCCCTGATCGCCGACAAAGGCACAGAATTAAAGAAGTCTTACTTGGAATACATCAACGGAAACGGCCTTGCACTTGTCGTAGATGTAGAGCCTAAGACATCTTACACCGTAATGGCGACTGTCGTCAACAAGGCAGGAGACAAGATCACCAAGCACGCCTCAGTGACGACCACAGCGGAAGCAGGGACAAAGTCTGCAAGAGCAAGGAACTCCGTGGTTTTCAGAAATCTCGCCGAGAAGGCAGAAGCAAGCCCGGTCGGTCTGAGGCTTGACGGAGTGGAGTCGATTCCAGTCATGGAAACGCCCGCGGCTGCAGACGACCTATGGACCATAATCCACAACATTAACATACTCGGAACAAATTATGAAAAATAGCATAATGAGAATATTGACCGCAGTTCTGACGGCCTGTCTCTGCGTTCCGGCTGCACAAGCCCAGGACATCAGCGTAAAAGGAAAAGTCACGGACAGCGGCAATGCTCCTCTGGTAGGAGTCGGTGTCTTCATAGAGGGGACAGCGACAGGTACTGTCACAGGTGCTGACGGAACATGGTCGATCCCGGACATTCCTTCGGACGCCACCCTCACATTCTCAAGCATCGGCTATATGACCCAAAAAGTACACGTGGCCGGGAAGTCCGTGATCGATGTGATTCTTCAGGAGGATATCATCGAAGATGAACTGGGAGAGGTCATGGTCGTCGCATACGGAACCGCAAAGAAAAGCAGCTTCACCGGATCGGCATCCGTCGTAAAAGGCGACGAACTCCAAAAGAGGGTTACAGGCAACATCACCAAATCCATTGAGGGAACGGTGGCCGGACTGCAGGTCACATCCGGCGGCGGACAACCTGGTGAGGGCGCATCAATCATGATTCGAGGAATCGGATCAGTGAATGCGGTCTCCACACCTCTGTACGTAGTGGACGGAATTCCTTACGACGGCTCTTTAAGCGCCATCAACCCGGCTGACATAGAGTCTCTTACCGTCCTGAAAGACGCATCGGCAGGCGCATTGTACGGAGCGAGGGGCGCAAACGGAGTAATTGTCATCACTACCAAGAAGGGCAGCGGAGAACGTTCCGTTGTCAGTTACAAGGGCAGCGCAGGCATTGCATCCCGGTCTCTCAAACGCTACGATCTCGTCGGAATGAACGACTTCATCGAATTGACCTACGAGTCCCTCAGGAACAGCGCCAAATACAGTACGGGAATGGATTTCGAGGGTGCCAGCGCCTACGCTGCCGCCAATCTCGGCCAGACCATCGGTGGACTGAAGAATCCAGAATACTACAACCCATACAAGAATTACACGTGGGAAACCCTAGTCGACCAAAGCACCGGCAAGATAAAAGATGACGCCGCAGCTGCATGGAACGAAAACTGGATGGATGAAATCAGCAACAACGCCGCCCTCCGGACAGAGCATATCATCTCTGTCAACGGAGCGACCGAAAAGATCAATTATCTCGTTTCAATGGGCTACTACAAGGAGAACGGCATACTCCGCAACACTGACTTCAACCGCTATACGGGAAGGGTCAATGTGGACTCACAGGCCAATTCATGGATAAAGATCGGCATGAGCGCCAACTACTCGCACACAAAGGCAGACTACCAGAACTTCTCTGGTGCTTCCGTATCAAACGTCTGGTACACGGCACAGTTCATGGCTCCGGTATATCCTGTCTACCTGAAGGACATGGATGGAAACAATGTCCTGGACCAGGATGGAAACCTTCAGTATGAATATGGTGACGAAGATGACAACGGTTATGCAAACCGTCCTACAGCCCAAGGGTTCAACTCCAAGGCCGAGCTCTACAACAACAAGGCCTATTACTACCGCAACACATTGTCTGCGAGATCTTACCTCACGTTAGGTACGACAAATAAAGACGCTCTTCTCTACGGATTGAGACTGACCGCCAATCTCGGAACAGATTTCAATGATTACCAGCGTACTCTCACCAACGACAAGTACCACGGCAATGCAGCCGACCAGGGAGGCCGGTTGAGCAAGACCAACACCAGGACCCTCAGCTATACTTTCAACCAGATCGTGAACTACGACCGCTCGTTTTCCGAGCACGACATCAAGGTCCTGTTGGGTCACGAGTATTATCGCTACAGATTCAACTACGCGCAGGGTGAAAAGACAGGCATCATGGACGGAATCGATGAACTTGACCCGGCAGTGACGACTTCCGGCAATTCCAGCTACTCGAACAACTATGCCATCGAGTCCTGGTTCACCAGGCTGAACTACGGGTTCAAGGATCGCTACTACTTCGACGCCAGCTGGCGTACTGACGGTTCTTCAAGATTCTACAAGACAGGACGTTGGGGCAATTTCTGGTCAGTCGGTGCATCCTGGAGGCTGTCACAGGAAAAGTTCATGGAAGGTTCTTCTTCCTGGCTCAACAACCTGACCGTAAAGGCTTCCTATGGCGTACAAGGCAACGACAACATCGGAACCTACTACGCATGGCAGGGCCTTTACGACTACACCTGGGCAAACGGAAGCGAGGCTGGAGCATTCGCATCCAAGCTTGAAAACAAGGCCATAACATGGGAAAAGAACGGTAACCTCAACGCAGGAATCGAAGCTTCCCTCTTCGGAGGAAAACTAACTTTCAGCGCCGAGTATTACAACCGGCACACCAGAGACATGCTTCTGGCAAATCCTCTCGCCATTTCGACCGGATTTACCAGCTATGATGCCAATGTCGGTTCAATGAGGAACCAGGGATTCGAGTTTTCCGGAAGAGTGAACATTATCGACAAACCTGACTTCAGATGGGATGCCACCGTGATGGCTTCGCTGAACCGCAACAAGGTCACCAGCCTCACATCGTCCCAAGATTTCATCAGTTCCGGTGCATCAGTAATCGAAGTCGGCAAACCTATCTACACTTTCTACCTTTCCAAGACAGCTGGAGTCGATCCTGCCACAGGAAAGCAGCTGTACTATGCATATTGGAAGAGAGGCGTGGACGAGACCGGAGCCATAAGCAATGTCAAATGCGATGAATATGTCACGGACAACGTCTCGCTCGCATCACTCAGCAAGTACTATATGGGCAGCCGCGAGCCTGCCGTGTCAGGAAGCCTGGGGTCAAGTTTCACCATATTCAAAAACATTGATTTCTCCTTCCTGACCACCTGGTCAATCGGAGGAAAAGTTTATGACGGCCTGTATTCCGGCACAATGAATGTCCAGTATGCCGGCAACAATTGGCACAAGAATGTCCTGCGCAGATGGCAGAAGCCCGGAGATGTCACGGACGTCCCGATGGTCGAGATCGGAGGGTCTTCACCAGCGAACGACTCTGCGCTCATCAACGCCTCGTACTTCGCCTTCAAGAACATCACGTTAGGCTATACGTTCCCCAAGAAGTGGCTTTCAAAAATAGAAGTCAGCGCCCTGAGGCTCTTCGTCACCGCAGACAACATCATGATGTTCAATCATCTGGACGGAATGGACCCTCAGTATAACTTTACCGGAAGCGTGTCATATTCCTACACACCGTCAAGAGCAATCGTCGCCGGAATAGACATTCAATTCTAAGGAGGATATTCAATGAAAAAGAAACTATATATTCTTGCAGTTCTCTCCATTGCGGCAGTTTCCTGCAACAAAGACATGCTTGAATTCAATCCGACAGATTCAGGCTCTGGAGAAGAGCTTATGAAGGACGCGTCCACCGCCATCTCCTCGATCAACGGCATCTACAGGTCAATGTGGACAGCCGGCTGGTCAACCACAGGCAACGCCCACCAATGCTTCGGCATCTCCGCCTATAATATCGCCCAAGAGGCGATGGGCGATGACTTCATCATGCAGTCCCAGGGAAACGGATGGTTCTGGTACGACCACGTATACAATGTCAAGAACCAATATGCATCTTCCGCATTCAGGTCATACGACGTATGGTATGCCAACTACAAGTGGATAGCCAACGCCAACAGCGTCATAGCGGCCAAGGAGACGATGGGAGGCAGTTCAGCTGACGTGTCATACGTAGTGGGACAGGCCTATGCCATCAGGGCACTCTCCTACCTCAACCTCGCCACCTGGTTCGCCAGGGCACCTTACAACCCCATGACGGACAAATACAGGTGGAGCGATCCCGGAGTTCCAGTCTATACGGAACCTACAAACATAGGTACAACAGGAAAGCCCAGGGAAAATCTTGAAGTCGTCTACAAACAGATCGACTCGGACATCGATTCCGCCATCGTACGTCTGACAAAGGGTGCCGCAGCCACCATGAACAAGGGAAACAAGTCCCACATCAACAAATATGTCGCATTGGGCATCAAGTCCCGCATCTGCCTGGCAGAAGGAAACTGGGAAGGAGCCTACAAGGCTGCATCTGAAGTCATTGACAAGGGCGCTTACGAAATCGGAGGCGAGAACGAACTCATGGGCGGCATGAATTCCATCAACTACGGCAACGTAATGTGGGGAGCCGGAATCGAGACCTCGGAGCAGTCCGGAGCCTACGCAGGATTCTTCACACACATGGACAATGTCGACGGTGCATATGCGAAGTCTGCTCCCAAGCTGATCAACAAGCAGCTCTACAATCACATCAGTTCAGGCGACATCCGTCTCGGATGGTGGGACCCTACGGACAAGGAATCACCTTACATCTCCAAGAAATTCGCGTTCTCCAACGTACAATCCTGGCTAGGAGACTACATTTACATGAGAGTCGAGGAAATGTACTTTACGGCGGCAGAAGCAGCCCTGAGGCTTGGCAATCAAGATGAGGCGCGCGACCTGATGAACAAGGTCATGGCCAAGAGGAATCCGAAGTACAACGCCTACAACTATTCCGGGACTCATCTTGGAGCTACCACGACGACATGGACAGGTTCTTTACTGGAGAACATACTGATCCAGAGGAGAGTGGAACTTTGGGGTGAATACGGACGCATCTTCGACGTACGCCGCACCGGCCAGGGAATCGACCGGCGGAGCGAAGACGGATTCGCCGAGGAATGCATCGCGACAATGAAAAGAAACGGAATTGACCTCACAAGGGCAGACACCTACGATTGGGTGCTGACCATCCCGAAGGATGAGTTGGATGCAAACCCGAACATAAACGAAGAAGATCAGAACCCTTGATAGAAATATTGACAATGAAATACATAAATATATTTTCAATCATTCTGGCCACCTCCCTATTCACTGCAGGCTGCAGCAAAGAACAGGAAGGCAGCATTTACAGACCGGGCACGGACGATGCCAAGGAAATCCACTTCATCCAGTCATCCCTGACCAAGGAGTTCCCTCAAGGCAGCAAGTCCGGCACCTTGGAGATAGAGATTGCCCGACCTGACAACAAAGGCGAACTGTCAGTCAGTCTCCGGAAAAGAGGAGAGGACGAAGGTGCATTCAGCATTCCCGAAACCATCACTCTGCCCGACGGCAGTTATGCGGTCTCAATTCCCGTGGAAGTCGACTTGAGTGAGCTCCTTGCCGGATCATCCCTGAGCGCAACGATATTGATAAGCGACCGTCAGGAAGAAACCGGAACAGGGAGCGCCTACGTCACGCAGTTTTCAGACAAGATAAATCTGTCCGTGTCTTTCGCACTCGACTGGGAGCCGTACTTGAGAACTGACGAAAGCGGTAACAAGGTGCAGCAGACAGCCACCTACACATACAACGCGTTTTACACCGGACACGCAAGCGGATTGAAAGTGGAAAAGGCCGTAGGCGCCAACATCTTCAAAGTCAATGACTGGGCCAGCGGAGTGTCTTTCAAGTTCATTCTCAATGAAGACAACACGTGCACAGTGCCGGCGCAGTCGATAGGCTATTACAATTCAAATTACAATGAATATGTAAAGGTGTCCGACATGGCCGAGTACACAGGCAACAAATCCGCATACAGCTCATATCCATGCACTTACGACGGCAAGGGCAATTTCTCGTTCTACCTGATTTATTTCGTCTCTTCCGGTTATTTCGCCAAAGGCAACGAAACCCTGGCATTCGACGGCAACGAAGACAAGACGCCGGTAGTGGAGATTTCATTCGACGGCATAGAGACGACCGATACGGGATTCAAGGCTCCGAGACTGTCTTTCAGCAAAAATGAATATACCAAGTTCTACAAGGCAACGATAGTAAGCGGGGACATAACCGGAGACGCTGCCAGACAGGAAGAGGTAAGAAAGGCATTGGAAGCGGGCAACAAGCCAGGAAGTGCTCCTGTAGTGACATTGTATGATGACAATTCCGACATCTGGAATGTGGGATCAGGCAATTGCACGGCAGTAGCATTGGCATACGACTCCACCTCGACCGCCATATCTCTCTACATGAAGAGGTTCACATGTGACCCTGACGGACGCTACACGCCGAAAGTCAACAAGTTCGAATGGAAAAACGACAAGACCAACGTACTCTATTCCCCGTATACGACGTTGTTCTGGAACATGCAGGCCGACAATGTCGCTTCTCTCAAATACCTGTGCATGAGGACAGATTTTCTTGATTACATGGTCAAGAACCTGAATAAAAGTGCAGAGGAACTTGCTTGGGAAAAAGGCAACGAAGTCAATGAGGAGTTCCTCCAGAAACTAGTGAGCGATGACGGCTTTGCAACCTCATTCAACACATTGAAGCAAGGCACAAGCTATACTCTCTGCATCTGTCTGGTCAATGAATTCGGAGACAGGGTATTCGTCACAAAGACTGCCGAGACCCAAGGCTATGTCGCATCCGATTTCGACAAGAACAAGAATCTTCAGGACTTCATCGGCGCATTCAAGGCAACGGCTACCGTCGACAATACAAGCGGTTCTTCCTCTGCAGATGAATCATTCCGCGTCGACATCTACAGTTTGGGAGGCAACGACGTAATGATCAGCGGATTGTCCAACATCAGCGATTTCACGCCAGAAATCAAGGGCTACTACGACCCGGACAGTCATTCAATCATCATAGAGCCTCAACAGCTGGGACGTTACAAGAACTACTATGTCACACTCGGTCTGTCTGACGGACTGTCCATCTACTGGGGCGGCAACAGCATAGCACTGGGATTCATCGACGGAGTTATAAGAATGACGCCGAGCCCTTACTCAGATGCGGCAATCAGCAGCTATCAATTCCTGCTGTTCACATCCGAGAAAGCGACCGGAGATTCCTATGCAAAGCAAAGCATCGGTTCGAAATCGTATTCAAATCTTTGTCTGGAACCATTCGACATTTAATTGATTTTGAGATAATTTTTCTACCTTTGGTCATGAAATATAAAACAAACCGACAAAGATGAAAGAATTTTTGAAAATGACATTGGCCGTGCTGTGCGGCCTGTTCATCATGGGAATTTTGAGTTCCGTCATGTTTTTCAGCTGTGCGGGAGCTTTGGCCTCACTTGGAAGCAGCACACCTGTAATGCCGCGTTCAGGCGTCCTGAACATGGACCTCGGAAAGGTGGTGATGACCGAACAGACACAGGAAATGAACCCGATGGCTGTAATCCAGGGAGACGAAACCACATCCATAGGACTTTGGGATGCAGTACAGTCCATCAAAGCCGCTGCAGCTGATCCTGCGGTACAATATATCTACCTCCGTCCGGAAGGATTCGGCGCAAGCATCGCCCAGGTAGAGGAACTCCGCCAGGCAATCGCCGAGTTCAGGAAAAGCGGCAAGGCAGTGGTGGCATACCTCGAAAATCCGACTACCGGAGCATACTACCTCGCAACGGCTGCCGACAAGATCTATATGGGCAGCTACTGCGGAGGAACCAGCATGATGACAGGCGTCGGCACCCAGATGTTCTTCCTGAAGGACCTCCTCGACAAGTTCGGCGTCAATGTCCAGCTCATCCGCCACGGCAAATACAAATCCGCCGGAGAGATGTATATAAAGAACAAGCCGAGCGACGAGAACATGGAGCAGAACCAGGAGATGATAAACTCCATCTGGACCAATCTCGCTGAAGTCATCTGCGAAAGCAGGGATATCACCAGAGAGAAACTTGACAGCCTGATAGATAACCTCTGCCTCTGCACTCCGCAGGATTTCCTGAAATATTCGCTTGTAGATGAACTGCTTACGAAAGAAGAGCTCAAAGAAAAGCTGGCAGCGCTGGCAGTGAAAGACAGCTTCAAGGAAGTCCAGATGATTCCGTTCAAGGATTATGTGACAGTCCTCACGACCCCTTCCGCAGCCAAGAACAAGATTGCCATCATCTTCGCTGAAGGCGAAATCGTGGACGGAAAAGACAAACAGGCAGTAGCTGGAGACCGTTTCGCGTCAATCATTGCCGATGTACGTGCAGACTCGTCTGTAAAAGCAGTGGTCCTCCGTGTGGCATCGCCAGGCGGAAGCGTACTCGCATCCGAGAAGATAAGGAACGAAATCGACCTGCTCCGTAAAGAGAAACCGGTCATTGCATCTTATGGAAGTTACGCTGCATCAGGCGGTTACTGGATTTCCAACAGCTGCGACAAGATTTACTCCGACCCGTCCACATTGACCGGCTCCATCGGAGTATTCAGCATGATTCCGGATCTCAGCAAAACAGCGAAAGACATCTTGAAGATCAATGTCACCTCGGTAGGGTCAAGCCGCCACAGCGACATGTTCTCACTCATCAGGCCGCTTGACGCACAGGAAGTTGCATACATGCAGAAATCCGTCAATGACATTTATGACGCATTCCTCGCCAATGTTTCTGAAGGACGCGGCATGAGCACGGAAGAGATTGACAAGATCGCACAAGGCCGTGTCTGGACAGGTTCAGATGCATTGAAAATCGGACTCGTGGATGAAATCGGTTCGCTCTATGACGCAGTATCTTACGCCGCAGGCACACAGGGAGACGGCGACCTTGCTGACTGGAGCATAGCATGTTATCCTAAGCCACAGACTCTTCTCGAAATGATAATGGAGTCGCTTTCAGGCACATCAAGCGTGATGGCAGGAACACCGTTCGCACCGGTAGAGAAAGCCTACAAGGACTGGAACTGGAATTCCTCCGAAAGAATTTACGCGAGGATGCCTTATATAATGGAGATTAAATAAACTCCAGACAAACCAGACAGGAAGTCCCGGATGTCGCTTTGACAGCCTCATCCACACGACAATAGAATCTGCCGGAAGCATAGCCGCAAACCGCTGCGACATGTTCTCCGGCAGTATTTTTTCCGTCAATGCCGGGGCACACGATCACTACCGCCTCATCCTTCTCATCCACATTCAGTTTCATATCTGAAAAGATATCGCTCAGCTTCTTCTTGCCTCCGGTGCCGATAGGCCGCATCCAATCACCTGAATTCCAGCCTCTTATAAGGAAAGGAAACTTCAATTTCTCCGCATCGGCCGCCAATACGGATGACGCTGCAAGACGACGTGCCACGGCAGCGGCATCACCCTCCGCAGACCTCAACGACACCTTCAGCCGGCAATTCCGGAAAGAATACAGCGACTCCCCTTCCACCGTCATACATACCTCACTCTCAACCACTTGCGGCAGCCCTGAAATCCGTCCGCGCCTACCGCCGATATCCGATTTCTTGACAATGAAGAAGTCACCGGCCGTCAATATCCTATAGCCCTGGGCAATGAATTCCTTTCCGGAAAATGTCCCGTCACTGTTCAGAAGCGACATGACAGGGTCCAATGTCGCCGACCGGAACCCGAACGGTTCCAGCAGACGGTAAAGTATATATTCCCAATGAGTTTCTTTTTTGAGAGCGGAAACATTGACCCTCAGGCACTCCCCCGCCTCGGGCATTGCGCACACACGCGGTTTGGCAGCATTGAAATAATCCTCGGCGATAGCATTTTCCTGGGCGAAAGCCCGCATCTCGCGCCCGAAGGTCTTGAGGAACGAAGGATTCAGACTCTCGAACACGGGGAACACCAAATGCCTGATTTTGTTGCGCTTATATATGGTCTCGGCATTGGTCCGGTCGTCATGGTACTCCGCATGGCATTCATTGACGAAGGCATTGATCCGGTCGCGCGAGAAAGCCAGAAGCGGGCGCACCAGACGGACACCCTCCAAGCTCTGCTGCGACACCGGGACATTGGACACCGGCTTCATGCCCGTAATGCCGCGCAGCCCCGTTCCGCGAAGGAGGTTCAGCATGAGCGTCTCGGCATTGTCATTCGCGTTATGTGCCACAGACACAGCATAATAGCCATGTTTCAGACAGAGTGAGGCGAACCAGTCATAACGCAGTTCGCGCGCCGCCATCTCGATGCTCTGCGAGTGCTCCGACGCGTACCGCTCCGTATCGAAATCCACTGAATGGAACGCGACGCCATGGGATGCCGCCCAGCAGCGTACAAGTTCCGCGTCAGCATCACTTTCCTCGCCGCGCAAATGGAAATTGCAATGCGCTACCGCAATGTTGCCCCTCCAGCTGCTATGCGCGAACAGCTCCGCCATGCAGATGGAGTCGGCCCCACCGCTTACAGCAAGAAGGGCTGTTTCCCCTTCAGGAATCAGCCCCACCAAAATCTTGTCAAATTCTTTCTGCATGCCTAGCGTTTTCTGGATGCAATCGTATATGAGAATCCGAATGCCAAAGACTCCTTGAACTGCACTGCCTTGCGTCCGTCAGGATATTTTTTCAATGTCTTGTCGGTCTTGACCATCACCTTGTCATCATATATGAGGTTGGTAGTCACCGTCAATGAGAAATATTTGGCGATTTTCCAGTCGAACCTGTTATCCCAGTTCACACGCAAATTCTGAGGATTGTCCAGATAATCGGAGAAGAGCACGAGCTGCGAGGTGTACTTGAAATTGTCATTGATCTGCAGCTTGCCATCAATCTTGATCTGGGCACCGAACTCGAATCTGGCGGTACGGTAAGCATCTCCGCTGGACTTTCCGGCCACGAACGCGTCATACTCATCCTTGTCTTTCCCTGCAAGTGCGGCAATGTCCGCTGCGCTCATGCCATCGAACTTGTCATACTTCTTCTTTAACTCCATTCCGTATGACTTCCTGAGGGTCTCGTCCGTAACGACCACGAAACCGCCGGTAAGAGGGGCGATGTTCACGGTCAGCCACTTGGTCGGCACCCAGTCAATACCGATTGCGATGTTCGTGTAGGCAGGAGATATGAATCCGGATTTCACTTTGCGGCTGGCTTTCCAGTCGCTCTTTCCCGGCTCCCAATCATCCGGAGCGGTATCCGGCTTGGACGGGATAGGATAATTGTAGCTGTTGGAGAACTGCGACTTGAAGTTGAACTGAGCTGAATAGTTCAATGTCTTGGCAGCCTTGTAACCGAACTTGCCGTCATCGCTCTTCTGTATGAACGGCTTGTCCTCAGAATACAGGAAACCGTAATCCAGCTGGAGACGGTTGTTGAAGAACAGCTCGTCCTTCTTGTAATTCGCATTGGCATCAATGAATGACTTGAGTGTCACACTGTTATATCCGCCGGCAGCCCAGTTGGTAAGGTTCGTCTGTCCGAAATCGATCTTCGTAAGAAGGGAATTCGTCCAGTATCTCGGCTTAGGTACCTTGACTTCAGCTGCAGGCGCCCCGGCAATGGCCATGGCAGCCTCTTCCGCTGCCTTCTGAGCGTCCGTGACATCCTGTGCGGACACGGAGGCCACGGCAAGCAAAAACGCTGATGCGCTGATGATGATTCTCTTCATAAGCAATTAACTAATAAGCAATTGCGAATACAACCCTCTCATGAGAAGGCTTTCCGGAGTAGATATCCACGCCCTCTTCCTTGCAGACATAGCTGTCCACAGGAATACATCTGATGGTAGCCTTGGTCTCGTCCTTGATCTTCTGCTCGGTCTCGGCAGTGCCGTCCCAATGGCAGAGCAGGAACTTGCCCTGAGTGATCTTCTCCTTGAATTCCTCCCAAGAATCGCATTTCTCGACTCTTGTCTCCCTGAATGACAATGCTTTCTTATATATATTGTCCTGAATGTCGACCAGAAGGTCATCAATATATTTGTCAATGCCTTCGAGCGAAACGGTATTCTTTTCGAGAGTGTCACGACGATGGACCTCCACCGTATCATTCTGAAGGTCACGCGCACCGATTGCCAATCTGACAGGCACGCCCTTGAGTTCCCATTCAGCAAACTTGAAGCCAGGCCTGAGGGTGTCACGGTCATCAATCTTGACAGAATGTCCGGCAGCCTCAAGCGCAGACTTGATCTGGTTCATCTTCTCAATGATGGCAGCATGGTCCTCGGCCGTCTTGTAGATAGGAACCATAACCACCTCGACAGGAGCAAGTGCCGGAGGCAGGACGAGGCCGTTGTCATCGCCGTGTGCCATGATGAGCGCACCCATCAGACGTGTGGACACACCCCATGAAGTAGCCCAGACATACTGCTGCTGACCTTCATTGTCAGTATATTTCACGTCGAAAGACTTGGCGAAATTCTGTCCGAGGAAATGCGAAGTACCTGACTGCAAAGCCTTTCCGTCCTGCATCATTGCCTCGATGGTAAGGGTGTCGAGCGCTCCGGCGAAGCGCTCGTTAGGGCTCTTGTGTCCTACGATTACAGGAAGCGCCATATAGTTGCGGGCGAAGTCGGCATAGACGTGAACCATCTTCACTGCCTCTTCCTGAGCCTCCTGAGATGTGGCATGGGCGGTATGGCCCTCCTGCCACAGGAACTCTGCGGTCCTGAGGAACAGACGGGTACGCATCTCCCATCTTACGACATTGGCCCACTGATTGCACATGATAGGAAGGTCTCTCCAGGACTTGATCCAATTCTTGTACGTGCTCCAGATAATGGTCTCGGAAGTCGGTCTTACGATGAGTTCTTCCTCAAGTTTAGATGACGGATCCACCACGACGCCGTTGCCGTCAGGATCGTTCATTAGGCGGTGGTGGGTAACCACTGCACATTCTTTGGCGAATCCTGCCACATGCTCCGCCTCACGGCTGAAGAATGACTTGGGGATAAAAAGAGGGAAATATGCATTCACTGCACCTGTCTCTTTGAATTTAGCGTCGAGGATATGCTGCATTTTCTCCCATATTGCATATCCGTAAGGTTTGATGACCATACATCCCCTGACCGGAGACTGTTCTGCAAGGTCTGCCTTGACTACCAGGTCGTTATACCACTGAGAGTAGTTCTCTGACCTTTTGGTTATCTGATCTGCCATCGTAAAAAAATATTTTCCGGAGTATGCCAAGATACTGCCGTTCAAAGTTTTATCTGTTCATTTGCGGTGCATGGCCACCGTCTCTTCTATTGTTTTTTAGCGATATTATTGCTAATCTTGCAATAATGTACGCGCTTGCGCATTTAATGAATGGCAGGTATGAAAATTGCAACTGCCGGTAAAATGCGCTTAGCGCAGGCACAAAGATACAAACTTTATATTAATTATAGGAGGTCCGATTATGAAAACGAACATTATGACTCTAGCCGGGGCGCTGATGATATTGGCATCTTGCGGCTCCGCGTCACAGTATGCGTCCTCACAGGAATTTCAGGACGGATTCTACAGCAGACCTGCCGAAACCCAAACCAGGGCGGCTGTCCAAGCTTCCCGTTCCAAGGTCAATGATCTTGTAAAAGAAACTGAAAGTTCTCAGCTCTTCCTCAAAGCAGGACAGACTGATACGCTGTTTGTTCCGGAGAACATGTCCACGACATTGAAATTCAACAAACAGGACAATGCGACTACCGTCACGGTGACGAACTCGCCGTCATATTCATTGTACCCGGACGGGTACGCCGACGGTTTTGCGGCCGGGTTCGCATCTTCTTATTGGCCGGGATCATACTGGCGTTACCCTTACTACAGTTCATGGTACTGGGGCGCAAATCCATGGTATTACTCCGGAATCTGGTGGGACAGATGGTATTGGAGCGACCCATGGTACAGCTCATGGTACTGGAACGACCCATGGTATTGGGGACGTCCTGGATATTATTGGTCATGGTATTATGATCCTTGGTATCATCATCATCACTATCATCACCATCATCATTGGTGCGACGACTATTATTACGGCCATGGAGGACGGGACGTGTATTGGGGAGACAGAGGCTCGACCACCGGCAACCGCCGCGGCGACGTCATGGGCGTAACCTCTTCCAATGTCAGGAGGAATACAGGCACGATGACTTCGTCAGGTGTAAGACGCACGACTGCAACGGCATCCGCTTCAGGCACGAGGGCCAATGCTTCCACGCTGTCACCGGTCCGCAGGGTATCGGCAGCGAACACCGCATCGGCACGCCCGACGACATCGCGTCCGACAGCGTCCAACAGCGGTTCCGGCAATGTCGTAAGACGTAGCGGTTCAACTTCCGGCGGATATGGTTCCACGACCACATCTTCAAGCAATTACAGGCCGTCAGGAAGCACTGTCAGGACAAACGGCGGCACCGTCAGGACGAACAGCAGTTCAGTAAGCTCGAACGGCAGTTCCGTCAGGACAAGCGGCAGCTCTTTCGGCAGAACGGAGGGCAGCACCATAAACAGGACGGCAGGCGGCACCGTTTACCGCAGACCGGCCTCAAGCCAGTCATCATCAAGCAGTTCAAGCTCATCATACCGCAGCAGTTCTTCAAGCAATTCATACGGCAGCGGCAGTTCTTACAGGAGCTCAGGCAGTTCTTACAGAAGTTCCGGCAGTTCCTCATCTTCCTACAGGAGTTCTTCAAGCAGTTCTTCCTCTTCGTATAGAAGTTCCGGCAGCAGTTCCTCTTACAGGAGCAGCGGGTCATCCTACGGCGGAGGCAGTTCTTATAGAAGTTCCGGTGGCAGCTACTCCGGAGGCGGAGTTTCACGTTCTTCCGGCGGAAGTTCCGGCGGAGCAGTCAGGAGACATTAATTATGATACATATGAAAAAACAGACAATAGCAATTCTTCTGCTCGCGGCATTTGCTGCTGACGCGGGAGCACAGACAGTCGCAGATGCATTGAGATTCAGCGACAACAACTATTACGGCACGGCGCGAAGCATCTCGATGGGAAACGCCTTCACGGCACTCGGCGGCGACCTCGGTTCGATCTCATTGAACCCGGCAGGATCCGCAGTGAACAACTTTTCCCAGGCGACATTGACACCGAACATCAGCATCATATCTTCCTCCGCGAAGTACAATGCAATGCCGTCCATTGCGGACATGTTCGGACCGGCGACCAAAAACAACACCACACGTTTCACGATGCCTAATGTCGGTACCATCATCAACATGAACACCGGCAACAAGATAGGCCTGAAGAGCATATCCTTCGGAATCGTGGCCAATGCTTCCGCCAATTATCTTGACGACGTGGCGGCAAGCGGAAGGAACACATCCACGACCTACGCAGGATATCTGGCAGCCAAATCCGCCGGCATCAATTCCGCAAGCATCAATGACAATGCATATTACAACACTGACATTCCTTGGCAGACCATTGTCGGCTGGCAGTCAATGCTGATATCGAACTACAACAGCAACAATGGTGATTACATCGGCGTTACCGAAAAGGCCACCGACATGGGTTCGGGAAAGTATGACATCTCACTCCCTGACGCCATCGACCAGAGATACGGACGCAGATCTCATGGAAACAAATATGACATCGTATTCAACATCGGAGCCAACATTTCCGACAGGTTCTTCGTGGGAGCAAACCTCGGAGTGACCTCGATCGACTACTCCATGAACCAGTATTTCAAGGAGATAGCAGTGAACCCTGACAGTTTCCAGATCGACATGGCAGACAATGCAGGCAATGTCCAGACCACATATTTCAACCAGCTCAGGTCCAAGTATTCATACGATGCAGACGGAGCGGGAGTCTATGCCAAGTTCGGATTCATTGCCGTGCCTGTACAGGGACTCCGCGTAGGTGCAGCCATCCAGACACCTACCGCTAACTTCATCACGGAGCATTGGCAGCTTGCGGGCGAGACATATTACAAGAGCAGTAATTTCGATGTCAGCGCAAAGTCTCCGAGAGGCGAATACAAATACAAGTTCGTTTCACCATACAGGGTCAATGTCGGAGTCGCATATACCTTCGGTTCATTTGGAGTGGTCAGTGCCGATTACGAGCTCTGCGACTACAGCACGATGAAATTCTCGGAGACCGAGACCAATGACAATTCAGCATTTGAAGCTGTCAACGGCGACATCAAGAACTTCGCCGGAGCGGCCCACATGCTGAGGCTCGGAGCTGAACTCAAAGTTCTTCCGTCATTTGCCGTCAGGGCAGGTTACAACATCTCCACAAGTGGCGAGAGATACTTCGAAAACGACGTGAAGAAGACTCCGAAGGCTTACAGGACAGCGATTTCCGGAGGTCTCGGATACAGTTCCAAGGGTTCGTTCTTCTGCGACCTCGCAGTAAGAGGAACCAAGTTCCCGTACGAATACATCTATCCGTATGACACTTACATCAAAGACGCATTGTCCCCTGAAATCCAGTACAGAAAGAGGATTTGGGATGTGGTAATGACCTTCGGCTGGAGATTCTAGAGATTCTTCAGATTCTTCAGATAAGAAATGGAGTCCGGACCTTCATTGAAAAGAAGATCCATGATGGACAAATCAGAGATAAAGCCATGCTTCAGGGAAAAGACCTGCCAGTATGGCTTTTTCAATTTCAGGTCCTCAAGAATGGTATTCGGACGTTTCGGATGGATCAATCCCCGGTAATCCCTGCCGTAAATGCCGGAATCGCGGGCCGTAAATTCTTCCGTGAATTTCAGCTCGGCGGCAATCCCCGTCTTCTTCAGGAAGAAGCGGAGCAGGTCAATGTTAAGGTCGAAAAGATAATCATGACGCTTTTCCAGAATGGCGAAAAGCTCGTCACGATAATAGTCGAACCAGGCGGAAGATTCGTAGGCGGAAATGATGGCGCGCTCCATCCTCTGGAGCCAAGGCTTCGACCAGTCAATCCTCAACTTCCTGACAGGCAGCGCATAAGTTCCGTTTTCATGCACGATGGGAACGGACAATGCTTCTACACCTCCTGCCGCATAGATGCGGCACCGGTTGCGATATGACTGTTTCTGATAATTCTCACAGGCTTCGATATAGACCTCCGAAGGTATATAAGAATTTACCCTGCCGGTGGACAGGGTAAATTCTTCAGCTATCGCCGCGAAATAAGACACGGGCGGGAAAAATGCCATTTCCAGTAGCATCTAGTCGATATCTCCTTTTTCGTTGCTTGAATTGGCCTTTACGATACCGCGTTTCGATGAACGGATGAAGTTAAGGATTGTAGCCTTCTCTTCGGAATCAGGGAAACCTGCCTCAACCTTGGCACAGCCGTCAGTGATATTGTAACCCTGGAAATAGATGGTATCGTAGATATCCTTGATATTTCTTACAGTTTCAGCAGAGAATCCTCTTCTGCGGAGTCCGACGATGTTCACGCCGGCATAGCAAATAGGATCACGTCCGCAAAGCGCGTATGGTGGAATGTCCTTGTTGATCTTGGACATGCCGCCGATCATCGCATGGCAACCGACTCTCGTAAACTGGTGAGCCTTCGCGCCGCCGCCGATGATAGCCCAGTCATCAACCTCGGTTTCACCGGCAATGCCGACGTAACTAACAAGAATACAATGACTTCCTACCTGGCAGTCGTGAGCGATATGCACGTATGACATGATCAATGTGTTGCTTCCGACCTTGGTAACGCCCTTTCCGCTGGCCTTGGTACCACGGTTGATGGTAACGCACTCACGGATAGTCACATTGTCGCCGATTTCCACGTATGTCACCTCGCCGTCGAATTTAAGGTCCTGAGGAACAGCACCTACTACAGCGCCAGGGAACACTTCGCAGTTCTTGCCCATCTTTACATAAGGATAAATCACTGCGTGAGGATAAATCTTACAGCCGTCTCCGATCTCTACATCATCATCAATGAATGCGTATGGGCCGATTTCGATATTGTCTCCCAGAATAGCCTTCGGGCTGACAGTTGCCAATGGATGAATCTTGTTCATAGTAATTATTTCATTTTAGCCAGGAGGGCACGCACTGCCTTCGCTGTATTTGTATTAATGGTATGTCCCGGCTTGAATGCAGTAACCTTGGCATTCAGATATCCGCCGGCAAGTCTCATGTCGCCGATCATATCCAGAAGCTTATGTCTTCCGCATTCGTTAGGGAAATGAAGTTTCAGATTGCTGAGATAGCCGCTTTCGCTTACGCCGAGCTTAGGCTGGTTGAAAAGTGCAGCCATTCTGTCGAGCTGTTCATCAGTGACAGGGTGCTCCACGATTACGATGGCATTGTCCACGTCACCGCCCTTTACCAGATTGTTGGCGAAGAGGAACTCGACCTCGTGGAAGAAAACGAAAGTGCGGCAAGGGCCGATTTCATTTGCATAATCCTTGGTCAGATCCCATGCAGCGCCCTGGACGCCGAGTACATGGGAATTGAAATCTACTGTAATGTCATAGGAAGGAGCATCGGCAGGAGTTACTTTCACCCATGAACCGGTCTTCTCATCCTTGATCTCGACCTCGTCCGGAACAGTGATGTAAACTCTCTCGGCATTCTGCTCTGCCAGACCGGCCTCGGAGAAGGCCTTCACATAAGGGAGCGCGCTACCGTCCAGAATAGGGACCTCGACATTGTCCAGTTCGACAACAGCATTGTCAATGCCCATTCCGGTCAATGCCGACATTATATGTTCGATAGTAGAGACCGAAATTTCGCCTTCCGATATCGTCGTGCTGCGGGCCGTATTGGACACATTTTCCGCAAGGGCTTTCACAAAAGCCTCTGTGCCGACATCTTTCCGGAGGAATACGATTCCTGTATTTTCCGGAGCCGGCTTCACTGTCATCTCTGCAATGCGGCCGGTATGAAGACCTTTGCCATGGAACTGGCAAGCGCTATTGAGTGTATGCTGCTTCATCTTTTTTATCACAAAATTTTCTTATAGTCTGCAAATATATGTATTTTTCAGCGACTTGACCAAATTTCGGATTATTCCTTGCCCTGCTGCTTGAAAACAGCGTAGCTCCTCATATAGTTCTTGATAGGGATTGCAGGTGAACCGAGGAGTACTTCTCCGGATTTCCTGATGCTGCCGATGACGCCTGCCTGTGCACCGATGGTGGTATTGTCCGGAATCACGATATGTCCCGCGATACCTACCTGACCGCCGATGATGCAGTTCTTTCCGATCTTGGCAGAACCGGCGATACCGCATTGCGCAGCCATTACGGTATTGTCACCGATGACGACATTGTGCGCAATCTGGCAGAGGTTGTCGATTTTCACGCCTTTTCCGATGATGGTCGACTCCATTTCGGACTTGTCGATGGTGGTTCCGGCGCCGATTTCGACATTGTCACCGATGATTACATTGCCCAAGTGCTCGATTTTCTCCCAGGTACCGTCAGGCTGGGGTGCGTTTCCGAAACCGTCGGATCCGATGACGGCATTGGAATGGATGATTACATTGTCACCTATTATCATTCCCGGATAGATGCACACGCCAGGATAGATGATGCAATGGGAACCTATCTTGGTATTGTCACCGACATATACGTTTTCGTAGATTTTCGTATAGTCGCCGACTACGGCATGATGGCCTACGTAAGAGTGGCTGCCGAGGTAGACTTTTTTTCCGAATTTCGTGGTCAGGAACCATGATGAACGGAATCCGCGATGCCTGCGGTCGGTCCTTTTCTGTGTGGCTACATATTTCAGGAGCTCGGCAACGGCAGTGTATGCATCTGCCACCCTGATCATCGTGCACGAAACAGGCTGTTTAGGCTCGAACGTATTGTTCACCAGAAGGATACTGGCCTTGCAGGTATATACATAATGTTCATATTTCGGGTTCGCGAAGAAGCACAACTGTCCTTCCTTGCCATGCTCGATTTTAGCAAATGATGTAACCTTTACCTCAGGGTCGCCGTCTACGGTTCCCTTCAGCACTTTCGCCAGCTGTTTGGCTGTAAATTCCATAATACCAAGTATTTTATTTTACCCCGCCGGAAGCGGAATTATTAAACTCTTTGTGCAAATGTAACACTTTTTTTTCCATTTACGGAAATTTTAAGTATCTTTGCAAGGTGAGTTGAGATAGGGGACGAGCGCGTCTCCTGTCTTTTTTTATAAGAGCGTACACATTTATGGAAAAAACATTGATATATCAGACGATGGCGGGTCCGGTGGAAGAGCGCGGATGTTTCATCACTGATATCACGGTCAGTCCTGACAATGACATTGTCATAGCCATTGAATCGGAGGAAGGGACTGTGGTGATGGACGATTGCGTGGCGGTGAACGACGCTTTCCTGGCAGCATTCGACCAGGACAAGGAAGATTATTCATTGACCGTGACTTCAGCAGGGCTCGACCAGCCTTTCAAGATCGTAAAACAGTATGTAAAGGCTGTCGGGACGAAGGTCGTCGTGAAGACCAGGGACGGAAGGAAAATCACCGGAAAGATGGAGAGCGCGGATGAAAACGGATTTACCGTTTCGTACGAGGTGAAGGAAGCCGTTCCGGGAAAGAAGAAAAAGGAACTGGTACGCCACGAAGAGACTTTCGCCTACGGTGATGTCAATTCCGTAATGCCGCACATTGATTTCGAATAATATAATAAAAGTACAATATATGGATTCAGAAAAAATCGACCTCAAAACCGCGTTTGCGCTTTTCAAGGACGAAAAGCATATTGACCGCCCTGTAATGATGGGTGTGCTCAAGGATGTTTTCATGACACAGCTTACCAAGACTTTCGGCTCGGCTGACAATTTCGACGTCATCATCAATGTCGACAAGGGAGACTGCGAGATCTACCAGAACCTGGAGGTCGTGGAGAACGTGGAGAACCCCAACACCCAGATTTCTCTGGAAGAGGTCAACAAGAACGGCGACGACTACGAACTCGGCGAGACATTTACCAGAAAGGTGGAGCTCAAAGATTTCGGAAGACGTGGAATCCTCAATATCCGCCAGAATCTTCAGGGAAGAATCATGGATATAGAGAAAGCCAACCTCTATAACAAATACACGGACAAGATCGGCGAGATCTTCACCGGTGAAGTTTACCAGACATGGTCCAAGGAGGTGCTTATCCTCGATGAGGACGGCAACGAACTCAGACTGCCCAAGAACGAGCAGATTCCGGGTGAGCATTTCAAGAAGAACGACACCGTCCGCGCCATCATCAAGAGCGTGGAGATGAAGAACAATACCACTCCTTACATTGTCCTTTCCAGAACTTCCGACGAGTTCCTCAAGAAGCTTTTCGAGCAGGAGGTTCCGGAGATTTTCGACGGACTCATCACCATCAAGAAGGTAGTCCGCATCCCTGGCGAGAGAGCGAAGGTGGCCGTAGAGTCTTATGACGACAGAATCGATCCTATCGGAGCTTGTATCGGCGTGAAGGGTTCCAGAATCATCGGCATCGTACGTGAGCTCAGGAACGAGAACATCGACGTTCTCCAGTGGACAAGCAACACCCAGCTTCTCATCCAGAGGGCGCTTAACCCTGCGAAGATTTCTTCCATCGACATGGGTACGGACGAGAACGACAAGATCAAGGTGTTCATGCTGCCTGACGAAGTCAAGAAAGGTATCGGCAAGGGCGGCTGCAACATCAAGCTTGCAGGCATGCTCGTAGGACGCGAGATCGAGGTTTGGAGAGAGATGCCTAAGGAAGACGGAGAGGAAGAGGGCGACGATGAGGATGTATTGCTCAGCGAGTTCAACAACGAGATCGATCCTTGGGTCATCGAGAGACTCCAGTCAATCGGTTGTGATACCGCGAAGAGCGTATTGGCACTGGATCCTGCGGACATCGCCAAGAGGGCTGACCTCGAGGACGAGACCGTAGAGGAGGTTGTCAACATTCTCCGTGCTGAATTCGAAGAAGAGTAGAAGAAGAGTATAAGAAGCTGAATTTATAAATTTTAAAGGGGTTTTTATGGCAGAAATCAGACTGAACAAGCTAACAAGACAATTTAACGTGGGACTTCAGACATTGGTGGATTTCCTGAACGGGAAGGGCGCCAATGTGGAGATGAATCCTAACGCGAAAGTATCTGACGAGTATATTCCAGATCTGGAGAAGGCTTTCGGCGGTGACGCCAAGGCCAAGGAGGATTCGGAGCGCGTGCAGATCAAGATAAAGGAAATCATTGAGAAAGGCACCAAGAAGAAAGACGATGATGAGGAGGAGCCGGCTAGCGGCACCGTCATCATCCGTGGCGCCGGCAACAGCTCATTCGCGAAAGCGGAAGAGGCTGAGGCACCTGCCGAGGAAGTGAAGGCAGAGCCTGAGGTTAAGCCGGAAGAGGAGGCAGCTCCAGCTAAAGTTGCTGAGCCTGAAGCAGTTCCAGAGCAGAAACCAGAACCAACGCCTGAACCGGAACCTGTACAGGAGCCTGAGCCTGTCATGAAAGAGGAGATTAAAGTGGAGGAGAAACCTGTCATCGAAGAGAAACCGGTGGCAGAGCCGGAGCCTGCAGCACCTGTTGCTGCGACATTGGCCGTAACGGAAGAAAAGCCTGAGAAACCATCCGTTCCAACCCCTGCGGAGGAGGCTCATTCCGGACAGGCCAAGAAATCCGACATCAAGAAGAGCGACAGGGCACCCAAGGAGTTCAATCCTAAGGTAGACAAGGCCAAACTGAAAGCAGAGCACAAGCTGCAGAAGGCGGCTTCAAGTTCTGACGAAGAGGACACGCCTGCAAGTACCGGCGGCCTGAAGATTGTCGGCAAGGTGGATTTGTCCCAGTTCGAGCCTAAGAAGAACAAGAAGAGAGAGCGCATTGCCAAGGGCGGAAGCCAGAAGGTCGATGTAAACAAGATTGACAATGACGACAACCGCAAGGACGGAAACAAGAAGAACCGTCAGGGCGGAAACAATGGCCAGAACAACGGCCAGAACGGAAAGAAAGATTTCCGTCAGGGCGGAAACAACGGCCAGCAGCAGGGCGGTGGAAAGAACCGTCGCAAGGACCGCAACAATGACCGCTTCAAGCCGGCAATGACTGAAGCCGAGCAGGAGGAAATGCAGAAGGAAATCCAGAAGCAGGTCAAGGAGACCTACGCAAGGATGAACGACAGCAAGTCCAAGAACAACTTCGGTGCAAAACACAGAAAGGAGAAGAGGGAGCTTGCATCCCAAAAACTTCAGGAGGAGATGGCTCAGGAGGCAGCAGAGAAGAAGATTCTCAAGGTTACCGAATTCGTGACCGTCAATGATCTCGCCACCCTCATGAACAATACTCCTGTAAACAAGGTCATTGAGGCATGTTTCAGCCTGGGTCTCATGGTGTCAATCAACCAGAGGCTTGACGCAGAGGCACTTGTACTCGTGGCAGAGGAGTTCGGATACAAGGTGGAGTTCGTCACCGCCGACATCCAGAACGAAATCAACCAGGAAACCGACGAGCCGGAGAACGAGGCTGACCTCGTGACAAGGCCGCCTATCATCACGGTGATGGGACACGTCGACCATGGCAAGACTTCGCTCCTCGACTATATCAGACAGACCAATGTGATCGCCGGTGAGGCCGGAGGTATCACACAGCACATCGGTGCATACAACGTGGTACTCCACGACGGAAGGAAGATTACCTTCCTCGATACTCCTGGTCATGAGGCATTTACAGCGATGCGTGCCCGTGGTGCACAGCTTACCGACCTTGCGATCATCATCATTGCGGCTGACGACGCCGTGATGCCGCAGACAGTGGAGGCCATCAACCATGCGCAGGCGGCCGGAGTCCCAATGGTATTCGCCATCAACAAGATAGACAAGCCTGGCGCACAGCCGGAGAAGATCCGTCAGCAGCTGGCTCAGATGAATATCCTTGTGGAGGACTGGGGCGGAAAATACCAGTGCCAGGAAATTTCTGCAAAGAAGGGTCTCAACGTGGACAAGCTTCTGGAGAAAGTGCTCCTGGAAACTGACCTCATGGACCTGAAGGCAAATCCTAAGAGACTTGGTGTAGGTACAGTGATCGAGTCCTCTCTCGACAAGGGCCGCGGATATCTCGCGACAATCCTTGTCCAGGACGGAACGGTCCACACGGGAGACATGATGCTCAGCGGCTGCTACTACGGACGTGTAAAGGCCATGTTCAATGAGCGTGGACAGAAAGTCGAGACGGCAGGACCTTCAACCCCTGTTTCAATTCTCGGTCTGAACGGTGCTCCTAGCGCCGGTGACAAGTTCAACATCATGAACGACGAGAAAGAGGCCAAGGCCATCGCCAACAAACGTGAGCAGCTCATCCGTATCCAGGGCATAAAGACCCAGAAGCACATGACATTGGAGGAAATCGGACGTCGTATCGCCATCGGCAACTTCAAGGAGCTGAACATCATCGTCAAGGGAGACGTAGACGGTTCAGTGGAGGCTCTGTCAGACTCACTTATCAAGCTCTCTACAGAGGAGGTACGTGTCAATGTTATCCACAAGTCAGTGGGTGCGATTTCCGAGTCCGACGTCATGCTGGCTACCGCATCCGATGCGATCATCATCGGTTTCCAGGTACGTCCTTCAGCTGACGCAAGAAACCTCGCAGAGAAAGAGGGCATCGAAATCCGTCTCTACTCCATCATCTATGATGCCATCAATGAGGTTACTGACGGTATCGAGGGTATGCTCGAACCGGAGAAGAAGGAAGAAGTCACAGCTACCGCAGAGGTCAAGCAGACATTCCACATTTCCAAGGTCGGCACCATCGCAGGATGTCTCATCAAGGACGGCAAGATGCAGGCCAAGAGCAAGGTCCGTCTTATCCGCGACGGCATCGTAGTCTACACCGGAGAACTTTCCTCACTCAAGCGCGGCAAGGATGACGCCAAGGAGGTTATCGCCGGCATGGAGTGCGGTATCGGAATTGACAAATACAATGATGTCAAACCTGGCGATGTCATCGAGGCATTCCAGATTGTCGAGATCAAAAGGACGCTGTAACGCTTCCACATAATTTGAAAACCGCCTGGTGCAAGATGTTACATCAGGCGGTTTTTTATTCTACGTGTTTGATTGTGACATAGCTAATGGGAGAGGAAAAGCTATGGGCTATTTCTAGCGCTTAAACTGAACAAGTTGGCAGGGGACCTCGTATCTTCACTTTTCAATGTTTTTTTACACGCCCGGTCGGTGGCAGAGTCGTCCCGATTATTTCCGGACAAGTTAGTGAAATAGTGCAACTTGTCCGGAAATAGGGGCGTTTTTATGGACGAAATGTTATAAACTATCTTCCGGAACATATTCCAGGATGTCGCCGGGTTGGCAGTCGAGGGCACGGCAGAGGGCTTCCAGGGTGGAAAAGCGCACTGCCTTCGCCTTGCCTGTTTTCAGAATGGAAAGATTCGTGGCGGAGATACCGACTTTTTCAGCCAGTTCTCCGCTCGACATCTTTCTGCGGGCCAGCATTACATCTATGTTGACTGTAATCGGCATAATTGTTATTCAGTAGCCTCCCCTTCTGTCTTGGCCGGCTGCTCCTCCGCGCCCTTGAGATAACTTGGAAGATTCATGCCTGCCATCTTGAACAGCTCGTCAAGCGGCGGAACAGACTGCATCATACCGGAAATGAAATTGGCAGTAGACGTCTTGCCGTCACCCTTGCCGTTGCCGTCCCATACGGTAACCTTGTCGATCTTGATGCCTTTGACAGCCTCGACCTGAGTCTTGACAAGTTCAGGAAGCTTGTCCGCGATAAGCATGAGCACAGCCTTCTGCGCATCACCCTCGGCAGCACCGACAAGCCTCTGGAAACCCTCAGCCTGCTTGGTAAGAATCTCCTCGATACCCTTCGCCTGGGCAGCCATTTTCGCATAAATTGCATCAGCCTCACCCTGAGCCGTCCTGCGCAATTTCTCAGCCTCAGCCTCAGCGTCAATGATGGCCTTCTCCTTTTCAATCTGTGCAGGTACGACAATGTTTGCCTGCTGGGTAGCCTGTTCCCTGGCAGCACGCGCAAGTTCGGCATTCTGTTCAGCCTTATATGCCTCCTCCATCGCCTTCGCAGCCTGGACCTTCTCGGCAGCGATCGCAATTCTTGCAGCCTCTGCCTCCTTTTCACGCCTGATGGCATCGGAATTGGCAATCGCTATCTTGGAATTGTTCTCACCCTCGACCGCCTTGGCATTGGCATCCGCAGTGGAAATTCTGGTATCGCGGACGGTTTCCGCAATGCGGATATCCTTGTCCCTATCTGCCTCGGCCTTACCGATTTCACCGAAACGGTTCTGCTCGGCGACACTCTTCTTGGCATCATTGATCGCCTTGGCCGCAGCCTCCTTTCCGAGAGCCTCGATGTAGCCTGACTCGTCACGAATATCGGTGACATTCACATTGATAAGCTTCAGACCGATCTTGCGGAGCTCCGCCTCGACATTGGTACTGACATTGGCGAGGAACTTGTCGCGGTCGGAGTTGATTTCCTCGATGTCCATGGTCGCGATGACGAGCCTGAGCTGTCCGAAAAGGATATCGGTGGCGATGTTCTGGATATTCTCGATGGTGAGTCCGAGGAGACGCTCTGCCGCATTGGTCATATTCTCGGGCTCCGTGGAGATACCGACGGTGAAGCGGCATGGCACGTCAACACGGATATTCTGCTTGCTGAGCGCATTGGTAAGGTTGCATTCGATGGAAATCGGGGTAAGATCCAGGAACGAATAGCTCTGGAAAACAGGCCAGATGAAAGCGGCACCGCCGTGAATACACTTGGCAGACGACGACCCGCCGTTCTTGTTTCTCCTTGTCTTTCCGTAGATTACGAGAATCTTGTCTGACGGACAACGCTTATAGCGGTTAAGTATTGCGGCCAATGTGACTATGAGCACGACCACCGCAATCGCAATGATGATAATTATTTCCATATCACAATGAATTAGGTATTATTAAATAATCAGCGACTCCAGCGGTTCCACGAGCAAGGTACTGGAATCTATCACTTCCACCACCTTGATCTGTGCACCGGTAGCGATTGTGTCACAATCAGTTACCGCATCGTATTCGCGTACGGATTCATTGATGACAATCTGCACTTTTCCCGTTCCCTTCCTCTCTCCGGGAATCGTCAGATAGACTTTTCCATGGCATCCGACCGCGGATTTATAGACATCTATATTACCCGACTGCTGCATCCCGGCCAGCCACTTGAACATCAGCATGACGACGGTGACGAGGACCGCGCCGACGAAAAACGCCAGCAGCAGGACCAATGCCTCCGAACGGAATTTCCCATGCATCAATATCGCCGTCCAGCTGAATCCGAGGAAGAAATTCACCAAGTTCCTGAATGTAAACAGGTTCATCGAAGGATCGCCGACGAAATCGGGATTCATGTCCATCCCGCCGCCGAGATCAGTGTCAATGCCGCCGCCCAAATCCGTATCAGAGTCGACTCCGACAAATGTGAGTATACTCTGAATAATAAAGGTCAATGACGTAGCTATGGCGATGCACCATAGAATTTTCATAAACAAGTCCAGCGAAGTCCACCATTCAGTAATCATAGCAAATATTTTTTCGGGGCAATGTCCCAGGTTGTTTCCGCTAATATAAAAACTTTTTTACGAATAACGATAAATATCGCATGAGCGAGCCGACATTGTCCGTGAACACGTCATCGCGGTCATCAGGGCCGATGGTGGAGAAGGCGACATTGTCCAGGACGACCTCGGCGACATTGCGGAAATACGCTCCGTAGGACGGGAAATACGGCCATTGGTCGAAAGGCATTGAGGCTATTTTCGCGCCCAGACCCGGCTCCGGAATACCGATGAATGAGAATGACGAGTTCCGGATGGTCACCTTGTCTGCCGTCGCGCTCCCCCAACTTTTCACTGACAATGCCATACGGCGGCAATCGGAAGCATGATAGTTTTCTATCGTAACGTCGGTGCAATGATTGTCATCCAGCAATGTCATGCAGAAAGGCGACAGCACATTTTCCGCGGTACAGTCCTTAATATAAATGCCTGATAATGTGCCAGGTGCATCTCCCCATCCGCCCGGCTCAAAAATCATGGCATGGAGCATTTCGCCGCCTTTGTCAGACGTGGTGCGGTGCGGGGAACGGCCGGGGCCGACGAATGTGCAGCCGGAAACAAGGATATTTTCAGACGGCATGATCATACGGAGTCCATTGCAGGAAGAATTGAAACGGCACCTGTCGATCACCATGTCATGCCAATATCCGCCGGCCATGCTGTCATCGCCGGTAGAAAAATCGCACTCACTAACATTGATATTCTCCCCGCCTCTTATGTGGATGCCGTCCCAGCCGCCGGTAATCCGGAGGCCATCGAATTGGCTGTCAGTCAGTTCGTAGCCGAGAATTGCGTAATTCGAGGAATTGTCAATGCTGATTCCCGACATCTTGAAACCGGACGTTTCAGCGACAAGCACAGTGTGCGGCCCGCGCATTCCCTCTTCGCCGAGAGGATTGCGAATGCTGCCGCCATCGATTCGGCCGGACCCGGTAATGGACGCTCCGTCTGCACGATAAGCTATGACAAGTGCCTGTGACCAGATGATGTCCGAAGCGCAGTTCCGGTTGGCAGTCCCGATGCCGGTATCATATCTGGACATGTCCTTATCGGTGATGTAATGGCCGTACGAAGCCAGATTCGGATTCGCCAAAACCGCCGCACCGTCTTCCAATTTCAGTTCCACGCCGGCCTTCAGATAAATGGTGCCGCTCATGAATCCGCCTGCCGGAACGATGACCGTGCCGCCACCAGAGCGGTTACAGCTATCAATGGCAGCATTGATTATCAATGCATTGTCGAACCCAGAATCGGTTTTCGCGCCCAAATCGGTGATTTTCAATGATAGGCTACGGGAGCATGCGTTCAATGCCAGGAACGTGGCCAATATTGCGGAAAGATATCTCATAAAGTATTGTAATTTCAATGTTCACCTAACGAAAAAGGCGTTTCAAAACTTCCGTTTCAAAACGCCCTTCGGTTGAGATACCACGACTCGAACGTGGACTAAGTGAACCAAAATCACTTGTGCTGCCATTACACCATACCTCAATTCATCTCGGCAAAGATAGGATTAATTTCCCTTTCCGCCAAAAGTATTTCGCTCCAGACGCGTAAAATCTACATAACGCGCTGTGATAATGCCATTTTTGTCGACACGGATGATATATGGAAGTGAAGTCAAATCAAATGAATCCAGCAAGGCTTCCTCGGGCTGCATCTTCACGAAAAGCACACGCATTTTCCCGTCGGCCGACATGAGCCGCTCCGCAGAAGCGATATTGTCCTGACATGAACTGCATTCCTCGTCATAGAACATGATATAGGTATCGCGTCTGAGCCGTGAAAGCTTCCAGGTCTTCTGACGGCGCTGTTTCCACATGCCGTTTTCTGCAGAACGTCCATGCGCCTGCACGCCGCTCACATCCACGTCAGGCACCGGGCCTCCCGGCATTGCCCTGGACAGGAGATCAGACATCGTCCTTGCGTATCCTATGATTTTCAGCGAATCGGACGGAGTGTCCCAGACATCCGGTCTGGACAGTATATATTTATCAGTCAAATACTTGCACGCCTCCTTATAACATCCTTCAGGCATTATCGAAAGATAATAGAACAAGTCTCCGACAGCCTCCTTGAAGGCGGAAGGACTAGAGGCTGTACGTGCGGCAATCCTATCAGAAACGCCATTTATGTCCGCGGTGCTGATATCCTCGCCGAAAGAGACGAAAATATCACCCAACTTTTTCATTGATTCTGGTGAGCCATACTCGTAATCATCTGAAGAATAGATATTCCGCAGCATTGCACCGAGCGCCGGCACATCCAGGCGACGGCCTAGAACAGCATTGTCCTTACCTATCAGGAACATCTGCGGGGTCTTGAGCACGCCGTATTTCCTCTGGAAGTCGGAGGACAGTTCAGGGTCCCAGAAATGACGGACATTGACCTGCGAGCCGGGCCTCGCGGTATTTTTTCCAGGCAAGACTGTCCGAACCGACATAGACGGCATCGACGTCGAGCGGATAGCTGACGGCATTGAGCCAGGTCCTCAACATTACAGTCCGGACCAGACAGTCAGGGCATCCCGTATCGTAGAAATACAAGACGGAATAACGTTTCGACGGTTGAGCGAAAAGATTGGTTTCCAAGCCTTTGTCATCCGCCATCACAAGTTCCGGAGCCTTCTCCCCCACCAGCGACTGACGATTGAAATCCGCAAAGATTCGGGCGTTCATCAGGTCAATGTCGTTCTTCATGCGGACCTTCCCGGTGAAGAACCAGTTGTCGGCAATGTCAATGGCCACAGCCTCGACTCCCATCACCGCAGATTTCACATAGCTGGCGTACAGATACAACGCAACATGCTGGCGTACAAGGGAATCCGTACAGCTGGAAATGAGGAACGAGCATTCTTCCTTCTGCGCCTCGACATCCAGCGGTTCTATTGCCTTCACATATCCGGCCAGCTTCGCATCCAAAGCATTGAACACGGCCGTATCCGCTTCCTGCGCCCGTGCGGACAGAAGGAGCGAAAGCGCGAAAAACGCCGATAAAGCTATATGTTTCAATGCATTGGACATCTTATTTGGCCTCCGGTAGAACGACTCCTTCCGGGAGGAAGAGCGAGGTGTCGCCGTGATGTTTCAAAATATCACGGACAGCCGATGATGAAATATGCGCAAACTCCTGAGCTGTAGGGATTATGATGGTCTCGACATCTGGCGCAAGGCGGCGGTTCGCATCAGCGATGGAGCGCTCCGTCTCGAAGTCTATCATATTGCGGACTCCGCGCACGATGTGGCGTATTCCAAGTTCATGGCAAGTGTCGATTGTCAAATTGTCATATTTTATTATGCTGACGCCCTCCAGGCCCTCGACAGCTTGACTTATGATGGCAATGCGCTGGTCCATGTCGAAGAAGCCGCGCTTGTCCTGGTTGATGCCTACAGCGACGACGACTTCGTCGAACATTGTCAATGCCCTTTTAAGAATATTGAGATGTCCCGCCGTAAAAGGATCGAAGGATCCGGGGAACAATGCTTTAATTTTCATTACGATAATAATTACAGTTTCGCAAATATAAGAGTTGTCATGCAAATTGAGGTTCGTACCTGCTCGAAAGTTGCAAGCCCAACGCACTTTTACTACGTTACCCTCACCCTAAATCCCTCCCCTCGGGGAAGGGACTTACCGTCGCCCTTACGGGCTTTAATAATAATTATAGTTCCGCAAATATCTGAACACGATTATAATTGCCAGTCGATGGGAGTTTTCCCTTCCGACTGGAGGATTTCATTGGTCTTGGAAAAATGTCTGCAGCCGAAGAATGCGCCGCGAGCCAGAGGAGATGGGTGCGCCGCTTCCAGAACGAAATGCCTGGACGTATCAATGAGCGCCTTCTTGCTGCGCGCGAAATTTCCCCACAAAAGGAAGACCACACCTTCGCAATGCTCTGATATATAGCTTATGACAGCGTCCGTAAACTGTTGCCAGCCGATGGTGCTATGCGACGTAGGCTCCCCTGCGCGCACTGTCAGGACGGCATTCAGAAGCAGCACTCCCTGCTCGGCCCATTTTCTCAAATCCGGGTTGCCGCTCATCCGGACACCCAAGTCGCTTTCGATCTCCTTGAAGATATTTTTCAATGAAGGAGGCGCAGGGACACCGGCAGGAACGGAAAAGGACAAGCCCATGGCCTGTCCATAGCCATGATACGGGTCCTGACCCAATATCACGACTTTCACCTTGTCTACCGGAGTGAGTTCGAATGCCTTGAAAATATCTTTCCCCGGAGGAAAAATCTGACGTCCTTCAGCCTTTTCCTTGTGAAGATATTGCACCAGGGAAGCGAAATACGGTTTATCGAACTCGCTCTGCAATGCTTCTTTCCAGCTTTCTTCTATCTGAACATTCATTTCTGGAACACGAATCTTAGTACATCGTCAATGGTCTTGACATACTCGAACGTAAGACCTTCGATATATTTTTCATTGATATCCTCGATATCCTTCCTGTTGTCTTCCGAGATGACGATAGCGGTGACGCCGGCCCTTTTCGCGGCGAGGATCTTCTCCTTGATGCCGCCGACTGGAAGCACACGGCCCCTCAACGTCGTCTCGCCCGTCATTGCAATGCCTTTCCTTACAGGCTCGTTTCTAAGTGCGGAAAGCATTGAACATACGAGAGTTATGCCGGCAGACGGACCGTCCTTAGGGGTCGCGCCCTCAGGAACATGCACATGGATGTCGTGAGCGTCGAACTCCTTGGAATCCATCTTCGCGAGTTCAGGATGAGCCTTGATATATTGGTACGCAATCGTGGCGGACTCCTTCATGACATTGCCGAGATTTCCGGTCATTGTCAGCTGGCCCTTGCCTGCGCTCACTGAACTCTCGACGAACAGAATTTCTCCGCCCATCTGGGTCCACGCCAGACCGGTAACGACGCCGACTCCCTCATTTCCGCTCTGCTTGTCATGGAAGGCGGTAGGAAGACCGAGGTACTCCTTCAAGTGTTCCTTCTTGATGACTGACGGGAACGCCTGGTCCAAGGCAATCTTCTTCGCCGTCACGCGCGCAATCTTCGCAATCTGTTTCTCCAGACCACGCACGCCAGACTCATGTGTGTACTGGTCAATGATTTCGGCCAATGCATTTTTATCAATGCGGAGTTCCTTCTTGCCGATTCCGTGCTCTTCAAGTTCGCGAGGCAGGAGGAATTTCTTGGCGATTTCCATCTTCTCTTCCGCAAGGTAGCCGGTGACATTGATAAGTTCCATTCGGTCCAGAAGTGCCGGCTGAATGGTGGAAATGTCATTGGCAGTCGTGATGAACAGGACATGGGACAAGTCATAGTCCACGTCCAGATAGTTGTCGTGGAACGTCACATTCTGCTCAGGGTCAAGTACTTCCAGCAATGCGGAAGACGGGTCGCCCTTGAAGTCGCTGCTGAGCTTGTCGATTTCATCGAGCACCATGACAGGATTGGAAGTGCCAGCCCTGGAAATGCCGTTCAGAATCCTGCCAGGCAATGCGCCGATATATGTCTTCCGGTGTCCACGGATTTCAGCCTCGTCGTGCATGCCGCCGAGGGCGATACGCACGTATTTCCTGCCGATAGCCTTGGCAATGGACTTGCCGAGACTCGTCTTGCCGACTCCCGGAGGACCGTAGAGACAGAGGATAGGTGATTTCATGTCCCCACGCAATTTCAGCACTGCAAGATATTCAATGATTCTTTCCTTCACCTTCTCCAGTCCGTAATGGTCGTCATCCAGCACCTTTTGCGCATGCTTCAAGTCCAGATTATCCTTGGAAAGGTGATTCCAAGGGAGTTCAAGCATGAACTTGATATAATTATATTGTATGCTGTAATCCGGAGATGACGGATTGTATTTCTCAAGTTTGGCAATTTCCTTCTCGAAAATCTCCTTTGCGGAATCGGGCCAGTCTTTCTTCGACGCTTCGGCACGCAGTTTTTCTATCTCCTCATCATCGTCCATACCAAGTTCTTCCTGGATTGTACGAAGCTGGTTGTTAAGATAATACTCCCTCTGCTGCTGGTCGATTTCGTTCTTCACCTTGGAGTTGATTTCCTGTTTGATCTTCAGGAGTTCAACCTGTGTGTCAAGAACATTGAGCAACTTCATTGCCCTGACTTTAAGATCCTCATATTTAAGGAGTTCGACCTTGTCGAAGAAGTTTTCGACATCGATGGTCGTGGCGATGAAATTCACCAGGAAATTGAAATCCTCGATGGACTTGACGGCATTGGCAGCCTCCTTGGGCGCGAACGACGACGACTTGATGATGGCGGACGCCTTTTCTTTCAGCGAATCTGCAATCACCTTGATTTCAGGGTCTTCCGGGTTCGCCTCGAACTCTTCCAGATACCTCACGTGAGCACGCAGATACGGCTCGGAAGAGACGACATCCTCGATTTCGAATCTTTTAAGTCCCTGCAGCACAGCCGATATCGTACCGTCAGGCATTTCAAATGTCTTGATGATGCGGGCTACCGTACCGAACGGGAACAAGTCGTCCAGAGCCGGATCCTCCACGCTGACGTCATTCTGCGGAACGGCGCCGATCAGCGAATTCGACTTATGGGCATCTTCTATGAGTTTTATGGATTTGTCGCGGCCGATGGTGATCGGGAAAATCGAGCCCGGAAAAATGACAGCATTTCTCAATGCCAGCAACGGCAATGTGTCAGGCATGGCGATGTCTTCCGTCTGTGACGGTATCTCTCCACTCATGACAGGAATAATGCTGACTTCTGCCCCGGCGGGCGAAAACATATCCGAATATTTATCAATCATACACTTATATTATAAATCATCACTACTACACCCTACTGCCAATTTGGCATTGACAGCAGTATTTGTTTCACAGACCTACATTAGTCAATCTTTATGCCAATGCAAATTTGAGGAAATTTAGTCAGTAAATAAAATAAACGCACGTAAATTCCTGCATAAAAGTTTGTTAATAAAAAAAATAAACGTACCTTTGCTGACCGATTTTGATTTGAAATCTTTAGTAAGAGTTAAAAATAATAAGTTATCATGACCAAAGCAGAGATCGTAAACGAGGTTGCTAAGTCAACCGGACTTGAGAAAACAACAGTACAGACTGTTGTCGAGGCTTTCATGGAGAGCGTTAAGGATTCCCTCGCAAAGGGCAATCCTGTATATCTTCGTGGTTTCGGCAGCTTCATCATCAAGCACAGAGCTGAGAAGGCTGCCCGTAACATCACCAAGAACACGACCATGACAATCCCGGCACACGACATTCCGGCTTTCAAGCCAGCGAAGGTGTTCGTATGTACTGTTAAGAAATAATCAATAAAAATCTTTTAATCTATGCCAAGCGGTAAAAAGAGAAAGAGACATAAGATGGCAACGCACAAACGTAAAAAGCGTTTGCGCAAGAACAGACATAAGAAGAAGTAATTTTTCAGTGTCTGCCATTTTAGCAGTCTGCTAAGAGAGAGAGGCTGACCGGTAGTCCGGACGGCCTCTTTAGTTTTTTGTGAAGAGGCATTGCCTTTTCTGCCTATTAAATTAATATTGATTTATCCTGATGGAGTCTGAGAAAGAATCAGTCAAAGATCTGATTGTAGATGTCAGCGAGGAGGAGGTAAGGTTAGCCTTATTGGACAACCACCGTCTCATCGAATTGAACAAGGAGTCCAGTAACGGTCACAGCTTCACTGTCGGGGATGTATTCCTCGGCAAGGTGAAGAAAGTGATGCCCGCGCTGAATGCGGCGTTTGTAGACATCGGAGACGAAAAGGAAGCATTTATCCACTATCTGGATTTGGGTCTGTATTTCAATGCGTTCGACGAATTCGTCCGCAAGACAAATACTAACACCAACGCCAATGATTTGTTCACCGGCATTGAACTTGGTCCGATCCTCGCAAAGGAGGGGCAGATCGAGAATCATCTCAAACCGGGACAGATGGTGATCGTCCAGATCGTAAAGGAGCCGATTTCGACAAAGGGTTCGCGACTCACAGCTGAGATTTCATTGGCAGGACGCAATATTGTACTCCTCCCTTTCGCAAAGAAAGTGAGCATATCCCAGAAGATAGCATCCAAGGAAGAGAAAAAGAGACTTGAGACACTTGTCAGGAGCATTCTCCCGCCGAATTACGGTGCGATTATACGCACTGCCGCTGAAGGAAAGAACGCGGCAATTCTGGTTTCAGAATTGAAGTCGCTCATCAGCAAATGGGAGAGTTCATGGACGAAGTTGTCCAAATCCAAGAATGTCCAGCTGCTCTTTACTGAGTACAGCAAGACCACCACGATTCTCCGCGATCTTTTCAATGATTCTTTCTCGAACATCTATGTCAATGACCAGAAGGAATATGAGGAAATCAAGAAGTACATCGCTCAGATTTCCCCGGACAAGGAAAAAATCGTGAAATTCTATGACGGCGACGAGCCTTTGTTCGACAAGTTCGATGTCACGAGGCAGATCAAGAGTTCGTTCGGAAAGGTGGTCCCTATAAAACAGGGGGCATATCTGGTAATAGAATCGACAGAGGCTCTCAATGTGGTAGATGTCAATAGCGGTATCAGGGCCAAGACCAATGATCAAGAGGAAAACACTTACGAAGTGAACCGCTACGCAGCCGAAGAGATAGCAAGACAGCTGCGGCTCAGAGATATGGGAGGCATCATCATCGTGGACTTCATAGACATGGAGAACCAGGAGCACAAGAATGGCCTCTACAAGTTCATGTCAGAGCTGATGCAGGAGGACAGGGCCAAGCATAATGTGCTGCCGCTCACGAAGTTCGGCCTCATGCAGATAACCAGACAGAGAATCCGTCCGGTGACACAGATCAACACTGAGGAAGTGTGTCCGGTATGTCACGGCACAGGCAAGATTTCTCCGAGCATTGTCATCGACGAAGAAATAGAGCGCAAGATTGCATTCTATACCAACGAGAAAAATATCCGGTCATTCATTCTCAAGACCGGGCCTGTACTTGGAGCATACATTTCGAGGGGATTCAATTCTTTCCTGAGAAAGTGGAAAAGGAAGTACAAATGCAAGATCAGACACGAAGAGGTCCTGGACTTCAGTGTCCTGCAGAATGAAATTTATACCGATAGCGGCGAAAGGCTGGACAGCTAGTTTCCCCACGGTAACCTGATGAAAGCAGGCCGGGCGCAGTGCCCGGCCTGTTTTTTTTTGTGGAAAAAATGTCGTTATCTCGCCAGATCATCTTCCGCGCCGTGCGTACTAAAACGTTTTCCACGCACGTCAGGGTTCAAATTTGCCCCTGTCGTGCGTAAAACCGGCCTTTTCACGCACGACAGGGGCACGAGGCCCGACATGGGGCCGCGAAGCCGGGGCGCGCTGCTACTTGCCGACATCTACCCAGTCGAGGGGCTGGAACCAGGTGAGCCAGCGTCCCCATACACGTGGGGCGTCGCTGTGGGCGTAGCACAGGAACTGCTGGACGCCGTAGCGGACGTGGCCTTGCGCATCTCCGCTCATGCCGGCATTGATGATGCCACGTCGGAGTTCGCCTTCGATAAGGCCTCCCTTGGTGAAATGGATGCCGTCATTGGACTCCCAGACACGCATGCGGCTGCTGTCGGTATCTCGGCGTTCGGCGTGGATTGCCACGAATTTCTGACTCCTGCAGATATACTTGACATCCGTATGATCGGGCATGTAGACGTCGCTCTTATCGAGCGCAATACCTTTATATTCAAGATGTCCGGGCCAGTTTTCATCCTTGGCGGAAGCCACTGAGACACGTGTAGTCGTACAATACCCGTTGGACTCCACGAGGTAGTCATTGTAAGAATAATACAGGTAAACCACATCATCCTTGACTACGATGCAAGGCTCTCCGGCACCGAAGACCTCGCTTTCATGACCGGCTGCGGGTTCATAATCAATGACCGGCTGCGGGTCCTGTCCCCAGCCGTTTCCTCTCCATTTTTCCCATGGACCGGTCGGGGTCTTGCTCCTGGCTATATACAAGTCATTGTCGTAACCATTAGGTTCCTCGGTAGACGTGTAGGCAATATAGTACCATCCGCCCCATTTGGCCACACCGGGGTCACAAACAGAAAACGCATCACGTTTGCCGTCAGAAGGCAGCAGGGCATCCGCTTCGTCGGTCCAAGTCTTTCCGCCGTCCACCGAATGACGCCACGTAATCTTGTCCCAGAAATAATTGCCTGAGCCATTGGATGTTATGCGGCAGCGGAATTGACCGTCAACAGGTTTTCCATCTACATAGGAAACCGCTCCGGTACTACCGGTAGAGCCATTGTCAGGACATTTCCAAATACCTGACTTTTCCGTACCGCCGGTCATTACCCAAAGGTAAGTTCCTGCAGGAAATGTCTCTGTATAATCTTCCTTGTCGCTCTTGTAGATGCTCAGCCAAGAATTGTCGGCATAATTCACGAAGGTCTTGGACGCAACAGCCGCACCGCCTACAGTCGTCTCATAATCATTGACCCATTTATAGACCTTCAGGGTGAAGCCTTCAGCAGAACTGTTCCAGGAAGGGCAATTGAGAGAAATGATGCCGAAGTCCTCATTGGAAGTGAACTTCTGGGCGAAGACGCCTGTCGTGCCGAGCTGAAGAGGCGTGATGGCATCAGAGACAGGGACCAGCACATTGGTTCCATAATAATCACCAGGGGTCGCAAGCCAGATGTCGATAGAATTGTCGTCATTGATGATGATAGACGGACCGTAACGGTAATTTGGCCCGGTATAAATATCCCAACCCTCACGTACGACAGGTTTTACGGGGACTACGGCCTCCGGCTCCGGGACATCCGGTTCCGTATTGCCATTACTGCAGCAGGCCATGCCGACAAGGGCAACACCCGCGAGTGCCAAGCGATTGAATATCTTATTCATTATTTCCATACATTATAAGTAATCCTTAAAAAATAACTTGGTAATCTTTGCTCGTCTTTTCGGTCTATATTCCTTTTCTCATCAGTCGTGTACGTCCAGTACACTCCATCTTCGAAAAGAAATCTATCCTCGAAAATACTTCACAAATCTTTACCAACTTATTTTTTCATGCTTACTAAATTTACAAAAATCTTACCTTGCTTCGGAGCCAGCGTCCTGACTTTATCGCCGGAGGCGGTATGCTCCGTGACAGTAACCCTCAGCCCATTCCCCGAATCGCGGAACACCTTGAGGTCGAAATCAGAGCCGAATGCCCGTATATGCTGGAGAGACATCCCGTTCCAGCCGGACGGAAGATTCACATTCATCATGAAGCTGCGCAATCCAGTAGGGCGGATACCGAAGAGGCCTTCCGTTATGACCCTGCAATAAAGGCCGCTTTCCGCTGACAGATGTCTCTGGGAGCCCTCCGGCCAAGCTTCCACCGCATAAGGGACATGATCCCCTAGAAGACGACGCTGCGTAAGCCTATGAAGAATTTCCAGCGCCTTGTCAGGATTACCGGTATAGAAGATGCCCCTGAGCGCATACAGTGTCGCCCTGTCCCAGAACACGTCGCTCCCCTGCTCCGTGAGACAGCCGTTTTCGGTCATGAGTTCGGGTCCGGTCAATGCTGCCGAAGTCCCGGCTGCCCTGTCGGCTATTCCGGCAAT
>OCHN01000467.1_pt1 | contig 42766 bp, 34 predicted proteins | sample 1538911 | NCBI WGS metagenome assembly OCHN01 (sample SAMN04571736, study PRJEB22368) | human gut metagenome | biome: human gut; material: stool | host: Homo sapiens | place: Luxembourg | collected 2013-01-11 | reverse complement strand
TAAAGTCTTTTATTCCACCGCTTCAAGCGGTGGTTTATTTTTGCTAAAGCTACAAATAAAGGACATTCGAAAAATCGAATGTCCTTTACACTGGTACGGAAAATGGGAATTGAAAATCCCCCTTTGATTTATCTGATTTTCAGTAAATTTGAAAAAATGCGGAAAATACGGCATTTCAGAGCAAGTTGCAAAAACTCACTTACTCTGTTTTATGCCAACTTTTTGTGATGATAAAGAACAAGAATCACATCACAGCGTATCTTTTCAAATCTATTGTTGATCGCATTTTTTGCATTTCAGATGAAATGAAAGTCAAACTGGAGATTTTACAATGAGTAGAAATATTCTCGACGAACTTTACGATTATGACCTGTTCCACCTGACCGAAATTGAGGATATGGACGGTTCATACAAGAAAGCCCTCGACAGGCTTGTTAAAGCAGAAGCTGAGTTGAAGAAAGCATATCCCGAAAATAACGAAATCCTTTATGAGTACCAGTCAGCGGATATTGAACTGCACAACCTCTCCAACCGTAATGAGTTCCGCAAAGGCTTCAAGGTCGGCGCACAGATAAAGCCCATAAAGTGAGGTGGACGGTATGAGCAGATACAAGAGCGAACAGACCGCATACAGCCCACTAAAAAAGAAATACGTTCCTCTGTGGAGACTGGACACCAGCACCATGACCGTCACCTACTTCAATCCCGATACACAGACCGAGGACAGCGAAACCTACAACACCGATTTCATAAGGTATCATCTTCATTATTCTGACAGCCATTATCCCGACAGGCTTCACAGGCTCATCAATGAGGGCAGGATCGTGCAGTACCTCGACGATATGGAGCTGAAAGTCAGCGATGCTATCACCCGCCAGGTGGGGCTTTTGAAGCAGACCGACAGTTGTTATCTGAAAGCTGTCCTCAGTGGTGACACTGAGAAGATGCTCGGTCTGGAGAACTGCTTTGTCTACATGGCGAGAGAAGCGGTGTTTGAGTGTATGGTGTACACATAGGTTAATTTATAGTGCTATTCACGTTAATTTTTACACTTGCATAATACTGAGAAATGTGATATAATACAAGAGATTAAGCGTAATCGAGGTGCGAAAATGAATCGGAATGCAATAAGCCTTTTTTCTTCTTCGGGGATTGGAGACTTGGGATTACAGGCAAATGGCATAAAAACAGTTATTGCATGTGAGATTATTAGGGAAAGAATGAACCTATTTCAGAATAATTATCCTGATGCTATGTGCTTTTGTGATGATATTTGGAATGTAGAAAAGGATATTATTAACTATTATAACGCCAATTATCAAGAACCTCCTTTTTTGATTTTAGCAACCCCACCCTGCCAAGGAATGTCTTCAAATGGTATGGGTAAAATGCTAAGTGATTATCGAAAGGGGCTCAGACCTAAATATGATGAGCGAAATCGTCTTATAATTCCTGCAATTCATATAATAAAGACATTGCAGCCCGAATGGATAATATTTGAAAATGTATCAAATATGGGAAATACCCTAATCTATGATGAAAATGATGAGTTAATCAATATCATTGAATATATTCATCGTGAGTTAGGCGATGATTACGTCGGTGAACCAAAGGTTATTGATTGTGCCGATTATGGAGTCCCACAACATAGAGTAAGATTGATCACTGTATTAACAAGAACAAAAAAAGGAAAAGATTACTATAATACTCATAAATCTCTTTTACCTGAAGCAACGCACTCTTTGTCGGGTGATTTGATAACTGAACCTTGGATCACATTACGCCAAGTTATAGAAAAACTCCCAGCACTTAGAGCAGAAAAAGGCAAAAACGCAGATAAACATAATTCACTTCATAAAGTACCTCTTTTAGATGCAAAGAAGCTGTGGTGGCTTGACAACACTCCCGAGGGCAATACCGCTTTCAATAATCAATGTGTTAATCCAAGTTGTAGATTCAGTGGAAATACACTTCACTGTGCTAAACATAATTCAGAAGGGATCAATAAATTTAATGAAGATACTCCGTTATACTGTGAAAAATGCGGATCATTGCTTCCACGTCCATATGTAGAAGATAAGTCAACAGGCGAAAAAAGATTAATGAAAGGTTTTGTAAGTGCCTATAAGAGAATGAATTGGGATGAGCCGGCGAGCACATTAACTCAGAACTTTCAGTATGCATGTTCAGATAATAAAGTACATCCATCACAAACAAGAGTGTTATCTTTGTGGGAAGCTATTATTATTCAAACTATCGCTGACTACCCTTTTTCTTTTTCAATTGATGGGAAGCAGGTAAAAGACGGCTTGATAAGAGATACGATTGGTGAAAGCGTTCCTCCCAAAATGATAGATTTAGTCGTCAAACAAATCATTGCAAATTCATAATAATGCAAAAGTGCGCTCTGGTGTATACATGGAGCGCACTTGATTGTATCTGACAGATTATTGAATTATAGTCCCTATCCACTTTTTTCCCGCCAATTTAGTAATATATTTTTCATCATTAATAACAGCTATCCAACCTTTGCACATTTTGGATACTCCTGCTGATTTCATAATGGATACACTCGTTGTACGCCCTCCGCCCTCTTTGGGTTGAACTATTTTCCCCCAATCATCAATCGTGAGATCGTTTCTGTAAAAAGCTGCAACTATGGTGGGAACTTCGTTTATGAAATCCCATAAGATTCCGATCAGGTTATTAGTTTCTCTATGATGAGCCTTCCAATCAAACGAGTTTACTAGATGTATGCGTTGCTCACCAATCAAAGGCTTGGGAATATTTCGAGCAGGAGGAGTGCTGCCACAAGTTGCTTTTACTTCTATTCCACCGTATCTATACGGGCTAAAAAGCGACTTGTCACGAGGATATTTTTTTCCTTCCTTAATGGTATAAAGCGATTCAAAATACTGTTTTCTTTCAGGAGAGTTTATCAAAAGCAAGTCAGGATAGCCATCTTGATGCAAATTTGAGTGAAGTGCTCCATTTGAGAATCTTTGTATACTTTTCCCCAGGTATTCTCCTACGATACCGCTAAGATTTCGCATTCCCATTGCCTCAAAGATATTAATGTCAAATTCTTTGGTCTGTTTATCGAGAGCATCCAAGGCATTATTAGCGAAATTGATAGCATCTACAACCTGTTGGTTAGTTAATATAAGCTCTCCATTAACATAGATTCTGTTTTCAGAATTGATAATATACTGATAATCCATAGTCATACTCCTTTCAATTAACTGTCTTTTCCTCAATAAAAAGTGTATAAGTATCTATCTCCAAAGCATCAGCAATGCGCTGAATATTCTCCAGAGAGATACTTCTCCTGAAACACTCTATATCACTGATATAAGTTCTGTGTAAACCGCACTTCTCTGCAAACTTTTCCTGAGATAGTCCCTTCTGGGTACGATAATTTTTTAGATTCGTGCCAAACACTTTAACGATATCCATAAAATACTCCTCCGTTTTATCAATATTATGCAATATTGAACACAATAAGTCGATAGACAATAAGTGGCTGGACTAAAGAAGCCCCCTGTAATCGTTGTGGATTACAGGGGGCTATATTTTCGTTTACTTGAACCCACACGCCAATACTGACTGGGGCACCTAGGGCTTGCCTTTGTCAATCTGCGGAACAAGTTCCGCTTCCGCAAAATCATAGATTTCACGCCGAGGAAACGAGTTTCCTCTACCACGAAATCAAAGATTTCTTGCGATTCCAGTGTGGCTTTTTTCGATGATAATGCTTTGCTGATTTGCAGATTTGTGTAGATATAAAAATAAAGGACACTCGAAAATCGAATGTCCTTTACACTGGTGCGGGAAATGGGACTTGAACCCACACGCCAATACTGACACAAGCACCTCAAGCTTGCCTGTCTGCCGATTCCAGCATCCCCGCAAATCAGCATAATCTATTATAGCAGAATAAAATCGGTTTGTCAAGCACTTTTTTGATTTTTTCCAAAAAATCTTGTGCTACGACAAACCGACTTGTTTTTAGGTTTATCTGTTACGCATTTTCAGCTCACGGTCGATGGTGCGTTTTGCGTCACGCTGAGCCATAGCGTCACGCTTGTCGTGCTGTTTTTTACCTTTGCAAAGACCGACCTGAACTTTCACTCTGCTGCCCTTGAAATAGACAGATATAGGAATAAGCGTCAAACCGTCCTGCTTTACCTGTCCGAGCAGCTTCATTATTTCACGCTTGTGCATAAGCAGTTTTCTGGTTCTCAGCGGATCCTTGTTGAATATGTTGCCCTTTTCGTAAGGCGAGATGTGCATCTGCTTGATAAATAATTCGCCGTTGTCGATAGAAATCCAGCTGTCCTTCAGATTAAGTCCTCCGTCACGGATAGATTTCACCTCGGTGCCGGTCAGCTCTATTCCTGCCTCGTAGCTTTCAAGGATGAAATAATCATGCCTTGCCTTTCTGTTGTCTGCAATCGTTTTAAGTGCCGTTTTCTCCATTGTGACCTCTCTTTTCTTATATATAAAGGTATAATCGGCAGTGCAAAATGCCGATATTCGTTTTCTTAAATAAGGTATATATATTATTTTACTATAAAACCGGTATTTTTGCAAGCGAATTTACATTCACATTGTAAAAAATTCCTGCATTTTGCAATAACACGAATAAAATCTTGCGGAAATACACATTTAAATGCGTAGTTTTGAGTTTTTTAAACTTTTTTATGAAAATTTTAAAAAAACTATTGCAAATTTTGCGTATATGTGGTATACTTTTTCTTGCAGTTTAAAAGCAATAACGGCTTTAGTCACAGAGAATGCAGTAAAGCTTACCGATGAAGTCGGTTTTCTCACAAATTATTATATGAAACGCAGAAAAACCGTGTTTATCCGTAAAACCAATGTATATCACACTTGAGCCGAAAATATCAGGAGGATTTAACAATGGCGTTAAAAAATCAGTATCTTATCGACCTGCTCGAAACAGTTAAGAAAAGAAATGCAGGCGAGCCCGAATTCATTCAGGCAGTAACAGAAGTTTTCGAGAGCCTTCAGCCCGTAGTTGAAAAAAGACAGGATCTCGTTGACGCAGGCGTATTTGAGAGAATCGTTGAGCCTGAAAGACAGATTATGTTCCGTGTACCCTGGGTAGACGACAACGGCAAGACTCAGGTAAACAGAGGTTTCAGAATTCAGTTCAACTCGGCAATCGGACCTTACAAGGGCGGTATCAGACTTCACCCCTCCGTATATCTCGGTATCATCAAGTTCCTCGGCTTTGAGCAGGTCTTCAAGAACAGCCTTACAACACTGCCTATGGGCGGCGGCAAGGGCGGTTCTGACTTTGACCCCAAGGGCAAGAGCGACGGAGAGATTATGCGTTTCTGCCAGAGCTTTATGACAGAGCTTTGCAGACATATAGGTCCTGACTGTGATGTTCCCGCAGGCGACATCGGTACAGGCGGACGTGAGATCGGTTATATGTTCGGTCAGTACAAGAGACTCAGAAACGAATTCTCAGGCGTTCTCACAGGTAAGGGTCTGACATACGGCGGTTCACTTGCAAGAACAGAAGCTACAGGCTACGGTCTTTGCTACTTCACAAACGAAATGCTCAAGGCTAACGGCAAGAGCTTCGACGGCAAGACAGTTGTTATCTCAGGTTCGGGCAACGTTGCTATCTACGCTACAGAAAAGGCTACACAGTATGGCGCTAAGGTAGTTGCACTTTCTGACTCAAACGGCTACATCCACGATCCCGACGGCATCGAGCTTGATGTTGTAAAGCAGATCAAGGAAGTTGAGAGAAAGCGTATCAAGGAATACGTTAACAGAACATCACACAAGAATGTTACATATACAGAAGGTTGCTCAGGCATCTGGACAATCAAGTGCGATATTGCACTCCCCTGCGCTACACAGAACGAAATCAACGGCGAGTCAGCTCAGGCTCTCGTAAACAACGGTTGCTTTGCAGTTGCAGAAGGTGCTAATATGCCCTCTACTCCCGAAGCTATCGAGGTTTACCTTTCAAACGGTCTTCTTTACGGACCTGCTAAGGCTGCAAACGCCGGTGGTGTTGCTACATCAGGTCTTGAAATGAGCCAGAACTCAATGCGTTACAGTTGGACATTTGAAGAAGTTGACGCTAAGCTTCACGATATAATGAAGGAAATCTTCAAGCAGTGCGACACAGCCGCTAAGGAATACGGCTTAGAGGGTAACTACATGGCAGGCGCTAACATAGCAGGCTTCTTAAAGGTAGCTGAGGCTATGAAGGCTCAGGGTTGTGTATAATAATCCGATTTCACTAAAACTACTCCCTTAAAGGAGGGCTTTATATGAAACACGGTACTTTATCTCAGGGCAAAAAGAGCACGGCTGACCCTAAAACCTCGCTTGTCAGAAATGACGGAAGCTTTAAGCGTACCGATAATCTTTCTGAAACGGGGTTGGAGTTTCACAAACCGTTTACTCATCAGAAGCCTGATAAGGATAACAAGTAAATAAATCGACCTCCGCATTATTAAGCAATGCGGAGGTTTTTATCTGCGTTATTTCAAAAGACCGCCCTGCGTTTTTATACGCAGGGCAGTCTCAGCTTGTAGAAAAAGTATGCTTTTTCAAAAAAGTGCTTGTTCTCTATCCCTATAAGAACGCTTTGTGGGCTTTGCGTCCTGCAAAGCCTTTGGGCGTTCTATCTCGGCATCCTTGCCGAAGCCCCAAGCCCCTTTCCCCGGGAAAGGGGCTATATTACTGGGGCTACCGCCCCTAGACCCTGTCGGGGGCTACGCCCCTGCGACCCCATTTTTATATAATCAAGAGGTTTATCGACAGTCTGAGACCGCCCTGCGTTTTTATACACAGGGCGGTCTTGCCATTCAGAAATTTTCCGTAATGCTCTTTGCAAGCTGTTTTATTTCGGGAACGTCTGCCGCTTCCCACAGTCTTATACTGCAATGAAGAATACCGTTCTTCTTATACAGCATTCCGAGTCGGTGGCAACGCTCGGTGTTATCCACAACCTGAACTATCGGAGTAACATTGGGTGTATCGTCAAGAATATCCGCCTTGCTATGCGTTACCGCCTCATACCACTGCGGCGTGGTAAACTTTTCACACGGGAAAGCGCTCAGCAGCTTATCGTTCTTGTCTATAAGAAGTCCCATCGTACCGGGTGCTACAGGCTTGTTCATACTCTCCGAAATGACACGGAACATATGATAGTTCCAGAAATCCGCACAGTATGCGTTTTCTATAGCATTACTGCCGTCGGTTATCACCATAGCCTTTTTGCCGCTCGCTATAAGCACTTTTGCCTTTTCAACGCTGTCTGTAAAAATCAGTTCGTCATCGGCTGTCTTTATTCCGTTTTCGGTAATTTCAACATCTGTCTGCGGATAAAGCCAGAATACATAGCTGTTGTGCAGTTCGCCCATAGCAAGTGTAAGGACGGCTTTCTGCGGTTTTGTGATACCGCTGAAGTCGGGAACGAATGTTCCGACAGAGGTAAGGCGTGCATCCGATGAGGTAAACTCAACACTGCCTTTTATATCAAGCTCATCGCTTATGAGCGAATACTGCACCGCTCCGCTCTTTATCTTACCTTTACCGTATGACGAAAGAAGAATCTCTACAGACGGTTTTTCATCCGCACCGAAAACATACTTTTCCGTCTTTGCAAGCAGTACATTACTGTCGCAGAAGCCTCTCCAGTCCTCAGGTGTTATAAAGCCCTTCGATTGCATAAAGGCATTAAGCACGCCGACAAGCGAAACTCCCTGTCCGTTGAAATCCTGCAGATCGAGAAGCTGGAATCCGCTGAGTTCGGAAGAACGCAGAGCTGTTTCAATCTCGTCCTTATAGCACTGAGTACAATGTGCGCCGACCGCCTCGAAGAAATCTCTCCACTGCGTGTAAAGTCCCTTTTCTTCAAGCCTTTCTCTGAAAATATCGAGATAGCGAGGAACGAGAGGACCTGTGTACATTTTCATCTCGTCAAAGTCGGGGAAATAATCATACTGTCCGACCTCGTGAGATATTACCGGCTTGTGCGGAATATAACTGCCGTCTGCGGCGCTCAGCTTTACCGTCTTTACCCCTGTGCCGTACTGTATCTGTATCGTATCTCCGCCCTCGTTCTCCGAGCCGTTTTCGCCTCTGATTATCGCATCATAATCGTAAGCGGTATTCGGCTTGTCCGTCTGGATATGACCGAGAGGTGCGTCACACATAGCATAAGAGCCTCTGAAAAGTCTGTCACGGGAAAGCCTTACTCCTGCGAAAAAATCCTCCTGCGGAATTTCGGCAGGCCAGAACTGGAAGTTGTTTGAGCCGCTTGTGAAGAAGATTGAATGATTTTCACGGCGAAGAATGTCGATTATCTCACCGAGCCTTTCACGGTTGCCCCAAAGCTCGTTTCCGAGCGACATCATAACAAATGAAGGATGGTGGGAAAAATCTTTTATAATACGGATACCCTCGTTTATAAGGTAGTCCTGTTCTTCCTCGTTATAACCGTCCTCGCCCTTAGCGGCAATCGTTCCCCAGAAAGGAAGCTCCGGCTCCATATAGATACCAAGCTCGTCTGCGGCGGTAAATGCGGCATCGGGAGGACAGCAGGTGTGGAAACGGTAATGGTTTATGCCATAGCTTTTGGCGATTTTAAGACGTTCTTTCCAATCGTTAACATCACAGGGAGCATAAGCGGTAAGAGGAAAAATCATTCCGTCGTGCTTTCCTCTGAGAAATGCCTCACTGCCGTTTACGAGCAGTTTCCTGTCATTACCAGAGAATGTGACAAAGCCGAACGAGGTATTGAATATATCTTCACCGCAACGTAATTCAAGACTGTAGATATTGCGTTCAAATTCATCCCACAGCTGAGCGTTTTCAAGTCTGAACTCTGCTTCAAATGTATCTCCGTCAGATATGATATTAGCTTTAAGCACACGGATTCCGTCGGGAGCGGTAACAGTCGCAGTAACAACGGCGTTGTCCGCACCGTTGACCAAGCCTCTTACCGATAAACTGCCGTCAGCAGACGCAATCACTCTTACATCGGAAATGTAGCTCTTGGGATATATTTCGATATTCATCTTTCCGACAATGCCCAGCCAGTTTGTCTGGGTATCAGGACTTGTCATGTGACCTCCGCCCGTCTTATAACCGACATTTGCCACACGGATAACAATTTCGTGTGTGCCTGCGGTCATATATGAAGAAATATCATAGCGGTGCGTACTGCAAAGGCTGTCGCAGGTACCTACTTCCGCACCATCAATATACAGCGTGCTTACTCTGGTGCGTTCAAGCGTGAGTATCGACACCAAGCCCGTCATATCGCTTTCAACGGTACACGAACGTCTGAACCACGCATATCCCGTGAATGTGTATTTATCGGTAAGGTATCCTTCGTCCCTGTTCTTGTTCTCAGACACTTTTGCGGCGGCTGACAAAGTATCGGGAAGAATTATGCTGTCGTTGTAATTATCCGGAAGCGAGGTACGGTTATTTTCGCTTATGAAAAGCTCCCACTTTCCGCTGATGTCTATCGTATTTATCATAGCCGTTTTCCTTTCGTGTGAACGTTTACATTCTTTGACTATGATACTATAAAGAAGCAACACTGTCAATAGACGAACGGGAAGAAAATATTAAAAATAATCCGCAGAATTTAAATTCAGTTAACAAACGTCAAATATAATACAGATACAGGGTGAGGAAAAGCCCTATAAAGTTGCTATCTTCGTTTTCATATATTTCCCCAAAGCATTGATGCCCGGCTGTAAAAGGCCGGGCATCAATGTTTTTATTGATTTTTTTCGGCGGAATATTCCTTCCACATTTCAGTTACGTTTCCATTGCCGTTATGCTTCGCATAAATATCTCCCATAAGCATAGCGTATGTATAATCGCCGCACTGCCACACCTCACGGTAGCGTTCACGCACCTCCATAACAATACCTTTTCCGAGAGCCTCCGCAATATAGATATTATTCTCGTCAAATCCTGCAATTATCGCAATGTGACCGTCACAGCCGATAAGATCGCCCACCTGCAATATTCCGCTTCGCATTACCTCCTCGTCAAGCCATACACGCTCTCCGAAATCGGAATATTCATCGTCATAGCCGGGAGTATCCCCTGCGCCGACATCGCCCAGCGGAACACCGCCGTTATACAGGCACCACGAAACAAATCCCGAACAGGTCATGCCGTTTGCACATTTTGCACCGGGAATAAGCCCGAATGCGTCCTCCCAGTTTGTGAGCGGTTCTCCCCATGTTGCAGGACCGAATAAAATGCCTTTCTTATCAAGAATGTCAAACTTACTGTGCGTCAGATAAAGTCCCTTGTGATAGAATCTGCCCTCGCCGTCACAGTACGGTCTTTCGGGCTGTGGATTCAGCCTGCCGTTTTCATAGAAATACGGTATCTTATAATTGAATTCAAGCGGAATAAACCTTGCCGCCGCAACTACGCCCGCTCTTGTTCCGTAGCCTGCGGTATTTACACGGCTCTCAAGCACAGCGTCAATCATACTTCCCTCCGCCTCACTGTATTGACCGGGCTGAAGAAGCGGCTTTGTTGCAGTAATCTTCGGCGCTCTGAGTAAATCCGTGACCGTTATTTCTATACTGTCTGAAATGCTGTCCGATACGCTTGCTGTTATTGTCGCCGTACCCGCTTTCAGTGCAGTGATTACACCGTCCTTGACGCTGACCGTTTTCGGTGCGGAGCTGTTCCACTTTACCGACTTTTCGCTGTCTGTGGGATTACCGATAGTTTCAAAAGCGGTTGTAAGCGTGCCTGTCATTCCAACATTCATATATGTATCGGTTTTGTCTATTGTGATTTTGGTTACCGCATCAACGTTTACCGTAAACTCATCACTCCGCACGGCTTTTCCGCTGTCGTTAGTCACGGTTATAATGTAGCTTCCTTTTGGCAGAGCTAATTCCGCTTTTCCGCCTTCAAGCCTTTTCCTGTCACTATCGCCGTTATATGAATAATACAACCCGTCCGTTGTACCGTCCTCGTTTCTGCATTCTATTGCTACATTGCGTGTGAAGTCTGCATTCAGTTCTTCCGCTACCGATACTGATATGATTCTCGGTACAGGCTTTATTTTTGTGACTGTCAAAGACGGCTGTACTTCGGTAGAAGGTCTGTTAGGTCTGTTTTGATTCCTTTGTGTCATAGCATAACCGCAGAAAAGCATTATCCCCGTACAAAAGGCTATCACGACCGAAAGAAAAACGATGCAGAAATCCCGCAGCCGTCCTTGTTTTCGCTTTTTATGCCCGTTTACAGCCATTAAGGCGTTTTTTTCACAGACAGAAACAGAAATATTTTTTTGATCGTTGTTATTGACCGTTTTAGCTGATGTTGATGCTGATGAAGATAAAGATGTCATGGCGTTTACCTTTTTATTATTGATTTTATGTTTTTTCGGATTTTAACACAAATAACTGTTTACTTGAGTATAGCATTTAAATTTTGAAAAATCAACTAATAAATGGTTACAATTTGGTTACAATTTTTGCATATATTATCGAAAAAACAGTATTGCGTATTTTTCCGAAAATTTTTTTCAAAACCTCTTGACTTGGAGTTAACTCCATGTGATACAATACGGTTGTAACAGGAAAGCAACGTGCTGTCCGTCTTATAGCGGCAGGGCATACTAAAAAGGAGAATAACAATGTATCTTGAAAAAATCAATTCGCCGTCGGATATAAAGAAGCTGAGCGTTGACGAAATGAAAAAGCTGACGCAGGAAATGCGTGACGCACTTATATTCAAGCTCAGCCGTCACGGAGGACACTGCGGTCCCAATCTCGGTTTTGCGGAGGCAACGGTCGCTCTGCACTATGTATTCGATTCGCCTGTAGACAAAATAGTATTCGATGTATCTCACCAGACATACTGCCACAAGATGCTCACAGGCAGAAAAGACTGTTTCCTTTATGAAGAACATTTTGACGATATTTCGGGCTACTCGAATCCCGCCGAAAGCGAACACGACTTTTTCGTCATCGGTCACACCTCAACTTCTGTAAGCCTTGCACTCGGTCTTGCAAAGGCAAGGGATTTAAAGCACGAAAGCGGAAACGTTATTGCGGTAATAGGCGACGGTTCGCTCAGCGGCGGCGAGGCTCTTGAGGCCATCGACTACGCCGGCGAATTTGACGGAAATCTTATCGTTATTATAAACGATAACGATATGTCTATTGCTGAAAACCACGGCGGTATGTACAAAAATCTCAAGGCTCTGCGTGATGGCAACGGAAAAGCCGATACGAACCTGTTCACAGCTATGGGTCTTGATTATGTGTTCGTAAAGGACGGCAACGATATTGAAAGTCTTATCGCCGCTTTCAGTAAGGTAAAGGACAGCAAGCGTCCTGTCGCAGTGCATATAGTTACCGAAAAGGGAAAGGGTCTGTCTTTTGCGGAAGAAAACAAGGAGGACTGGCACTGGCATATGCCGTTTGACGTTGAAACGGGCAAGGCAAAGTACAATTATGACGGTGAGGATTACGGCGACCTTACAGCTAAGATGCTTCTTGAAAAAATGAAGAAGGACGAAAGCGTATGCGTTCTGACCTCCGGTACTCCCACAGTAGGCGGCTTCTGGAAAGGCAGAAGAGATGAGGCAGGCAGACAGTTTATAGATGTAGGAATTGCGGAGGAAAATGCGGCAGCTATGGCCTCGGGAATCGCAGCAGGCGGCGGAAAGCCTTTGTACACAGTATACAGCACATTTATCCAGCGTACCTATGACCAGATTTCGCAGGATATATGCATAAACAACAGCCCCGTTGCGATAAGCGTATTTGCAGGCTCTGTCTACGGTATGAGCGATGTTACCCATCTCGGACTCTATGACATTCCTATGCTCTCCAACATTCCGAATCTTGTTTATCTTGCTCCCGCAACAAAGGAAGAATATCTTTCTATGCTTGACTGGGCAATCGAACAAAACAAGTATCCCGTTGCGGTGCGTGTACCGGGCGGTGCGGTGATTTCGGACGGCAAGGAAGTAAAAAGCGACTGGTCGGATATAAACAAGTACGAGATTACAAAAAGCGGCTCAAGAATAGCAGTGATAGCACTCGGCACCTTCTATCAGCTCGGTGAGAAAGCGGCAAAGCTAATCGAAGAAAAGACAGGCACCGCTCCCACTCTTATAAGTCCCCACTATATCACTGGCATTGACAAGGATATGCTTGAAGACCTCAAGAAAAACCACGATGTTGTGATAACTCTTGAGGACGGAATTCTTGAGGGCGGTTTCGGTGAAAAGATAGCACGTTTCTATGGCAGCAGCGATGTTAAAACATTGTGCTTCGGTCTTGAAAAGAAGTTCTACGACAGATACGATGTAAACGAGCTTATGCATAAGGCGCATCTGACTCCCGAACAGATAGCAGAAGACACGATTGCTCTTTTGAAATAATATTTATATATAACCACAGCCCGTAACGGTCTTACCGCTGCGGGCTGTAGTTTTTTATGAATACTTCTTATAAAGCAATTCCGTCAGCTTTATAATATCCGAACGTGTATTGAACACCGACGGCGCAAGCCGTACCGTCCCCGTTTCAAGCGTACCCTGCTTTTTGTGGGCAAGGAAGTTGCAGTGAAGTCCCCCACGCAGATAAAACCCGTTTTTTGATAACATATCGGCTGTGACCGAGCTGTTTTCATCGCCCGCCGTAAAAGATACCACAGGGAGAGATTTTACGTTTTCCGGACGGTAGACCCTGATTTTCCCGATATTTTCAACACGCTTTATAAATAAATCGCACAGTGACATTTCGTGAGCGTAAATCCTGTCGATGCCTTTTGAATTTACAAATTCCACTCCCCTGCCGAGTGCGATAGCACCCGGAGTATTTATCGTTCCGCTTTCAAAGCTGTCGGGCAGAAAGTCGGGCTGGTCGATTTCTCCGCTTGCACTGCCCGTTCCGCCCTCTATAAGCGTGCTGAGCGGATATTTTCCGTCAGTCACAAGCACTCCCGTACCCATAGGTCCGTAAAGTCCCTTATGACCGGGTGCGCATATAATATTGATACCGTCCGTCAGATTAAGCGGTATAACGCCTGCCGCCTGAGCGCAATCGGCTATAAGACATATATTGTGCTTCCTGCAAAGCTCCGCAATTCTTGCAAGCGGTGTCACTCTGCCGTTTACGTTACACCCTGCGGTCATAATGACCACAGCAGTGTCACGGCGGATTTGCTTTTCCACAGCCGACAGCAGTTCATCGTCACTGCCGCCGCTGTCGGCTATGCTGTAATTTATCCGTTTTTGTTTATACAGAGCGTGAAGCGGCCTTATTACCGAATTATGTTCAAGGTCGGACGTTATCACATGGCAATGCCCCTTTGCGTTACAAACGCCCTTGAGGGCAAAATTAATGGCGTGGGTACAGTTGAGCGTGAAAACCGTATTTTCGGTTTCACCGCCGAAAAATTCCGCACATTTCTCCCTTGCGTAAAACACCTGCCGTGAGGTTTCAAGCGAAAGTCTGTGCCCTGACCTTCCGGGATTTGCCCCGTAGTCGTACAGTGCCTTTTCAGCCGAATGAAGCACCGAAACGGGCTTTGGATAGGTGGTGGCGGCATTGTCAAGATATATCATCCGGCATCACCGCCGTTTCTGATCTCCATACAGTTAAGACCGCCCAGCGACAGCAGACGGCAGGTCTTGTCGGGATCGTGTTCCGTGTAAATTCCGAACCTGCATCCCTTTGAAGTGGTGATTTTTCCCGTAGTAGATGATATTTTATAGCCACTGAGGATTTTTCTTGCTTTTTCGGCGGCTGTAGCCGAGCGTAAAACAATAAAATACATAATCAGTACCTCGTTTCCGTATATTCACTGCTTCAATATATGCCGCAGGAAGCGAAAGAGTGATGATAAGCAAAGCGGCAAAAAAGCGGAAAAGCAAGATAATTTACAGGCTGTCGATAAACCTATACAATTTAAAAATAGGGTTTGGGGCGTAGCCACAATGCGGGTTGTCAGTCGTTGGTGTCGCTGCATCGTGCAGCGACTGTGTGCGACTGACTGCAAGCGTCCTTGCTTGGTGAGGGCGGCAGCCCCACACTCAGCCCCGGCACGGATGCCGGGCGTGTATGCCCAAAGGCTCTGCACGATGCAGAGCCAACAAAGCATACACAGCCTTTCACCAGGGAAAGGGGTTTGGGGATAGGGATTGAGGACAAGCACTCTTTTTGAAAAACATACTTTTTCTACAAACTGAATTATTTATTTTTCTCTTTTTCGGCTTTATAAAACAAAATACGACCGTTTCGGCATACTTATTATTCTTGACAATATCGTTTTTATGTTGTAAAATATATGTTGAATGCGGCAGTAACCGCTTTCCGCTTTTTTTCACGGTGACAGCGTGACAGATTTTCCATGCAGGCTCGGCAAATGATTTTAAGCGGAATGAATAACGGATTTATTTTAAGTAAATTATAAAAACAAAAGAATAACGGAAAAGCGGCTTTAAGAAATTATATATTTTCCTTTTACTTCAGCATAAAATTTCGATAGCACGAATACGGTACTTACAAGGTAAACGTTCAGTTACGGTAAGAGCAGCACGTTTATTGTACTCAGGACGACATATTGACAATGCCGCTTACGGCAGGAATGGCTGTATCACCGATACAGGCTTAGCTTCGCTTTGGCTTTTGCAGGGAAAGGTGTGTCTTTTTGCAGGAGCGTACAAGCGGTTTTGGCTTTTTGCCGTAAAAGCTGTGGACGAAATTATATACCGCCGCTTTTCCGTACAGAACCGCCGACAATGGCTGTATGTCATACATAAAGATAAAAAGACAACACCTGTCGGCTATTCGGAAGGATGGTATATTGAATGGGAATTATTGACTCAAAAAACTTACTGACGGCGACTGAAAACATAAAGCCGAAGGCTACAAAGCCTTACTCGAAAAGAAGAAAGAATCCTTTTGCAAAGCAGTTCAAGCTGACCGACAGGAACGCCCCTAAGGACGCTCCCGCAAGCGAATCACTTACAGGGATATTAAATGCAAAGCCTGCAAATAAAACAGTTCTGACCGACAACAGACAGCAGAGCAAAAAGCCTGTGCTGACAGACAGAAAGGCATCCGAAAACAAAAAGCCGGTGCTTACCGACAACAGAAATCAGAACAAAAAGCCGGTGCTGACCGACAATAAAAGCAGCGAAAAGAAAAGCATATCAGCAGACGGCAGAAATGACAAAAAGCCTGTTCTTACAGACAACAAGCCGCATCATAACAATAACAAGCAGGAACCGAGAAAGCAGGAGCACCCTTCTTTCTTTGCGGAGGACGAAAAGAAAAGCGGCAGAAAGACGCCCGTAAGGATTATGTCGCTCGGCGGCGTAAACGAGATAGGCAAGAACATTTACGTCTACGAGTGCTGTAACGATATATTCATCATAGATTGCGGACTTGCCTTCCCCGATGACGATATGCTCGGTGTCGATCTTGTTATCCCCGACTTCACCTATCTTGAAAAGAACAGGGAGAAGATAAGGGGCATTGTGCTGACGCACGGTCACGAGGATCATATAGGCGCACTCCCCTACTTCCTCAAGAAGATAAACGTACCCGTATACGGCACAAGGCTGACGCTTGGACTTGTTGAGGGAAAGCTCCGTGAGCACGGCATACTGTCGCAGTGTTCGCTGAACGTGGTCGTACCCCGTCAGAATGTCAGAATGGGCTGTATGAGCGTTGAATTTATCAGAGTGAACCACTCAATCCCCGATGCCTGCGCAATGGCAGTGCATACGCCCGCAGGCGTGATAGTGCATACAGGCGACTTCAAGGTTGACTATACACCTATCGAGGGCGGTATAATTGACCTTGCACGATTCGGTGAGCTTGGAAACAAGGGTGTTCTCGCATTGCTTTCGGAAAGTACGAACGCAGAGCGTCCGGGCTATACGGCTACAGAAAGAAAGGTCGGAGAGAGCTTCAAGAGCCTTTTTGCAGGAGCAGAGGGCAAGAGAATAATTGTCGCTACATTCTCCTCAAACATTCACAGAATACAGCAGATTATAAACAATGCGGAAAGCTGGGGCAGAAAGGTCGCCGTTTCGGGCAGAAGTATGCTCAATGTGCTTACTACCGCAATTGAACTCAATTATATAAAAGTACCTCAGGGTATGCTTGTCGATATAGAAGATGTCAACAAATATCCTCCTGAAAAAATGGTAATTATCACAACGGGAAGCCAGGGCGAACCGCTTTCCGCACTTTCGAGAATGTCATCGGGAGATCACAGACAGGTATCTATAACACCGAGCGATCTTATCATTATTTCGGCTACTCCGATTCCCGGCAACGAGAAGTTTGTCGGAAAGCTCGTAAACGAGCTTATGAAGCAGGGTGCAGAGGTAGTATACGAGGCTATGTACGAGGTACACGTTTCGGGTCACGCCTGCCAGGACGAGCTTAAAATGATGCTTGCGCTGACAAAGCCGAAATTCTTTATACCGATACACGGCGAATACAAGCATATGAAAAAGCACGAGGGTCTTGCAATAAAGATGGGCATACCCGAGAAAAATATATTCCTTCTGAATATCGGTCAGGTGGTTGAAACCGACAGTGTTGAAATGAAGGTAGTAGGTCAGGTGCCTGCAGGAAAGGTGCTTGTCGACGGTCTCGGAGTGGGAGATGTCGGCTCGGTCGTACTGCGTGACAGAAAGCATCTGTCCGAGGATGGTCTTATTGTAGTTGTAACCACTATCAACCGTGAAACAGGTATGGTAGCGGCAGGCCCCGATATAGTATCAAGAGGATTTGTATATGTAAGGGAATCCGAGGAGCTTATGGATGACGCTAAACAGCTTGTCAAGAAAACGCTCCAGACCTGCGCAGACAGGAACATCAGAGAATGGGGCAATATAAAGTCTAACGTAAGGGATGAGCTTGGCAACTTCATATTCCAGAGAACCAAGAGAAGTCCTATGATACTGCCTATCATAATGGAAGTGTAAAATAACGGAATACAAAGGAGGCGCAAAAGGTGAAGAATTTTTATCGTGACGGCGGACTTGTAATATCGGTTTCCGCACTGGTTGTCGCACTGGTAATAATCCAGGGATATATTTACACGAAGGACATCAATGTATTCTGGGTGTCTGCACCTTTTGTCGTGCTTATAGGCGGTTTTGCGATAGGAAAACTGATACAGGTCACAAGAAAAACATTCCAGTATTATGCACGAATAGACGATGAGCTTGAATCGAAGATGCATATGTCCGTGCATAGCTTTCCTATGTCCGCCGTTATAATCGACAGTGCCGGAAGAATAGTCTGGACAAACGGAAAATTCACAGAAGAATTTCCCGACTGTTGCGAATACGGTATGGAGCTGTCGAATATAACCGATATTCCGCCTGCCGATTTCTTCACCGATGACGGAATAACCGTCAGATACAAGGACAGCGTATATAAGGTTTTTGCAAGAATACCCGATGAGGACGAAGCAAAAGAGCTGACGCTGTTATTCTTCAAGAACATAACCGACATAACCGCTCTTGAAACAGAGAAAAAGCTGTCACAGCCCGTTGTCATACTGTTTATGGTAGACGGCTACGAGGAGCTTATAAGCGGTTGCCTTGAAAGTGAAAAGGCTCATGTTTCGGTACAGATAGACAAGCTGCTCGAAGATTTTGCGGGGCAGACGACAGGCGTACTCAGAAAGAATGCGTCCGACAGATTTATAGCCGTAATAGAAGAAAGACACCTGCAGGAAATCCTGCGTAACAAGGTCGAAATTCTCGATAAAGCAAGAGAAATTTTCGTAAATGACCGCCTTAACGTAACAATGTCGATAGGTATCGGCAGAACAGGTAAAACGCTGAAAGAAAGCGAACAGTTCGCTCGTCAGGCGCTTGAAATGGCTCTCGGACGAGGCGGCGATCAGGCGGCTGTAAAGACGGACAACGGCTTTGAGTTCTACGGCGGTGTTTCAAAGGGCGTTGAGCGTCACACGAAGGTCAAGACACGAATCATCGCAAACTCACTGCTTGAGCTTGTTGACAATGCGGACAAGATATTCATAATGGGTCATAAGTACAGCGACCTTGACAGTGTAGGCTCATCTGTAGGCCTTACCTGCGCCATAAGAAATCTCGGCAAGAGCGCCTGGGCGGTATGCGACTACAGCACATCGCTTGCAAAAGTCCTGATAGACAGATTCCCTCACGTTGACGGAGAAGAACCGCTTTTCACAGAGCCTGCGGACGCAATGGAGGAACTGACGGACAATTCACTGCTGATTATCTGCGATACGCATAATCCGCTTATAATAGAAAGCAAGGAGCTTTACGAAAAAGCAAAGAAGGTAGTTGTCATCGACCACCACAGGAAGATGGTAAACTACATAGACAATGCGGTCATATTCCACCACGAGCCGTATGCTTCATCCGCATCAGAAATGGTGACGGAGCTTATACAGTATTTCGGAGAGGCAGGAAAGCTCAGAGCGGTGCAGGCGGAGTGTCTGCTTGCAGGCATTATGCTTGATACGAAGAATTTCGTTATGAAAACGGGCGTAAGAACATTTGAGGCGGCTGCTGTACTGCGTAAGATGGGTGCGGATACTATAACCGTAAAGAAGATGTTCTCAAGCTCTATAGACAGCTACAAGAGAAAAACGCAGATAGTCGCAGAGGCGGAAATTTACCGCAAGTGTGCGATAGCGCCGTGTGACTTCTATGCGGACGATCTGAGGATAGTCGCTCCTCAGGCGGCAGACGAACTGCTGACTATCAAGAATGTTGACGCATCGTTTGTATTGTTCAAAACGATGAGCAACGAAATATCAATAAGCGCAAGAAGTATGGGCAACTTAAATGTCCAGCTTATAATGGAGGCTCTTGGCGGCGGCGGTCATCAGACTATGGCAGGTGCTCAGCTAAAGGACGTTACGGTAAACGAAGCTCTTGATACTCTCAAGAAGTCGATTGACGACTACTATTTAAGTCTTATAAAGGTAAACTCAAACGATAATAAGACTGCACAGCGCAGTTAAAGAAAGGACGATATAAAATGAAGGTAATTTTCACACAGGATGTGGCAGGCTCAGGCAAGAAGGGCGAGGTAAAGGAAGTTAAGGACGCTTATGCAAGAAACTGCCTTATAAAGAAGGGTCTTGCGGTTGAAGCTACAAACGAGAACCTTAACCACCTTGAAGGACAGAAGGCGTCCGCACAGCACAAGCTCGATGTTGAAGCGGCCAACGCAAAGAAGATAAAGGATACTATCGACGGCAAGGTGCTTACATTCAAGGCAAAAGCAGGTCAGGGCGGAAAGCTGTTCGGCTCTGTTACCGGCAAGGATATAAGCGCACTTATAAAGCGTGATTTCGGCTTTGATGTTGATAAGAGAAAAATCGTTACAAAAAGCGATATAAAATCATTCGGTACATTCACTGCAGAGGCAAGGCTGTTTACAGGCATCGTTGCACAGTTCAGTGTAAAGGTTGAGGAAGAATAATGGCTGAGATGGAGCTTGCGGGGGTAAATCTTCCGTACAGCCTTGACGCAGAGCAGTCCGTACTGGGTGCTATACTGCTTGACGGAAATGCAAATATGCCGAAAGCGTCGGCAAAACTGCACCCGGAGCATTTCTATGTAAAAGTCCACACCGATATATACACTGTTATGATGCAGATGTTTGCGGCAAGCGACAATATTGATGTTGTTACCGTGCTTGAAAACTGCATGAAGAACAATGTTTTCGAGTCGCAGGAGGAAGGCAGAAACTATCTTGTAAAGCTGATGGAAACCGTCCCCAGCATCTCAAGCGTTGACAGATATATAGAAATAGTCGAGGATAAGTACACAAGACGGCTTCTTATAAGCATAGCAGGCGATATTCTTGAAAACGCAAACGAAGGACAGACGGACACTGCCGCTCTGCTTGAGCTTGCCGAAAAAAGAATATACGATATAAGAAACGAGAACCAGGTAAAAGGTCTTACAAGGCTGAACGCTGTCATTGTCGGCATCCTCAACGAGCTTTCCGAGCTTTGCGCAAACCCCGACAAGCAGGGCATACAAGGTCTGAAATCGGGCTTCCCCTCGCTTGACAAGTACATACACGGATTGAATAAGTCGGATCTTTTGATAGTTGCGGCACGTCCCGGTATGGGTAAAACGTCATTCGCAATGAATATGGCGACAAATGTCGCAAAATATCATCCCGAAAAATCAATATGCGTATTCAACCTCGAAATGTCGAAGGAACAGCTTGTAAAGCGTATGCTGTCCTCTGAGGGAAGAATTTCGAGCGAGCTTATGTCAACGGGCAGATTTGACCCTGCACAGTGGAGAAATCTTGCCGATGCCGCATTCGTACTGTCGAATATGAATATCTACATAGATGACAGCTCAGCTATAACGGTCAATGAAATGAAGGCAAAGCTGCGCCGTGTCGATAATCTCGGGCTGATAGTAATAGACTATCTTCAGCTTATTTCTTCGGGCAGAAGGGATCTTAACCGTGTAAACGAAATTTCGGAAATGACACGAAACCTCAAGATAATGGCAAAGGAACTTAATGTTCCGATAATCGTACTGTCACAGCTTGCACGTTCCGCCGAGAAAAAGGATGATAAACGTCCTATGCTGTCAGACCTTCGTGATTCGGGTTCTATCGAGCAGGACGCAGATATAGTTCTGTTCCTGTACCGTGACAGCTATTATAACAAAGAGGCAGAGGATCAGAGAGCCTGCAAGTGTATCGTTGCTAAGAACCGACACGGTGAAACCAACGATATAAACATGATATGGGACGGTCAGTACACGAGATTTACAGATGTGGAGTATGTCCATGCCGAGCAGTAATTTAAAAAATTCCGTTAAAAATACTATAGAACGGTATTCGATGATAAATAAGGGCGATACTGTAATTGCGGCGGTAAGCGGCGGCGCAGACAGCGTCGCCTTGCTGTATGTCTTATATTCACTGAAAGACGAGCTATGCTTTTCGCTTGCCGCCTGCCATGTAAATCATAATCTGCGTGGCGAGGAAAGCGACAGCGATGAGCGGTTTGTCCGCAGGATGTGCAGATTCCTTGACATTCCGCTGTACACCGCAAGCATAAAGGTAAATGATTTACGGCAAAAGCACGACAGCCTTGAGGAATGTGCAAGGCGGTTAAGATATGAATTCTTCGAGAGCATAAGCAAGGGCAGACTGATAGCGACCGCCCACACAGCGTCGGATAACTGCGAAACCATTCTCATAAATATGGTCAGAGGCACTGCACTCTCGGGTATATGCGGAATTCCCGCAAAGCGTGACAATATAATCCGCCCGCTGTTATACAATACCCGTGAGGATATAGAGCTTTATTGCAGCGAAAACTGTCTTGATTATGTCACAGACAGCACCAATTTGTCCGATGATTACACAAGAAACAGGATAAGGCATAAGGTCGTGCCTTTGCTGAAGGAGATAAACCCCTCGCTTTTCAGTGCGATAAGCAGGCTGTCGCAGTCTGTGTCGGACGATGACAGGTATCTTGACAAAATCGCATCGGAGCTTATGGAAAAGGCTTGCACCGCCGATAATAAATATGATGTCGGTATACTGCGCACCGCCGATGAGTGCATACTTCGCCGTATCGTTACGATGATTTTCAAGGATAACGATATACCACCGAATATGAAAGCGGTTGAAAGCTGCGTAGGAATTATAAGAGCCGGACAGGGAAAGATAAACCCATGCCAGTTCAGATTTGTTCAGATAAGAAAGAAAAAGCTGTTTGTCGTGACAGACCGTGAGAAATTCAGACGAAATTAATGTGATAAACAGCTTAAAAATGATTATCGCCGTTGCTTTTTCGGCATAATCGTGCTATAATGGCTGTATTGCCGTTTTGTTTTCATCGCTTAACATTTATTTAACATAAGCGATGTATTATTTAATAAAACGTGATTACGGAGAGAATTAGTAGTGAAAAACATACATGATGACATTGAAAGAGTGCTTTTTACGAGCGAGGAGCTTGAAAAAAGAGCTGAGGAAATAGGCAGACAGATAACACAGGACTATAAGGGCGAAGAAGTAACCGTGATAGGCATACTGAAAGGCTCGTTTATGTTCCTGTCGGATGTGCTGAAGAATGTCGACCTTTATACAAAGCTGGATTTCGTAACGGTTCAGTCTTACGGAAACGGCACCACATCCGGAGAGCTCAGACTGACTAAGGATATTTCGGCAGATATAAAGGGCAAACACGTTATTCTTGTCGAGGATATTCTCGACAGCGGAAAAACGCTGAAATTCGTAAAGGATCTTTTCCTTGAAAGAGAGCCTGCGTCGATAAAGGTATGCACTCTGCTCAACAAGAAAGTCAGAAAATCAGAAGTAATCAAGGCTGATTATATCGGCTTTGACGTTGACAATGTGTTCGTAGTAGGATACGGACTTGACTACGCCCAGCTTTACAGGAATCTTCCTTACATAGGTGAGCTTAAGGTCGAGGCACGTTGACAGCAACGTCGAGGCTGTAAAAATATAACCGTAGAGGCGGTCGGATGCTATGCAGATACGACCGACAGAAAGGGAAACTGATGAATCAGAACAACAAATTCAAAGGCATTTTCATTTACCTTGCAGTTATCGTTCTGCTTGTTATCGGTATGGTAACAATGCTTCAGATGAGTGCAACTCCCGGCGAGCATACAACATACTCAAAGGTGATAAGCGAATTTGACAACTACAACGTATCGGGCTACACGCTTGATCTCGGTTCGGGCGAATTACAATACACCCTGAAAAGCGACAACACAAAGAAGTATAAGTATTCCGTACCGAACGTAAGCCTGTTCTTACAGGATACGCAGGGCTACAGAAAGGCATACAACGAAAAGAATCCCGACAGTCAGCTTGTCGAGGACTTCTACCCCGTTTCAGACAACTCGTTCCTGCTGAGCTTCCTGCCTTATCTGCTGATGGTTGCGCTGATGATAGGATTTACATTCGTCATAATGCGTCAGGCGAGCGGCGGCGGAAAGATGTCGCAGTTCTCAAAGGCAAATGCAAGGACTCAGCCTTCAAACGGTCCTAAAATAACCTTTGCCGATGTTGCCGGTGCCGAAGAAGAAAAGGAAGAAATGAGCGAAATCGTTGATTTCATGAAGAATCCCAGAAAGTATCAGGAGCTTGGTGCAAAGATACCGCGCGGTGTTCTGCTTTTAGGCCCTCCCGGTACAGGTAAGACCTTACTTGCAAAGGCCGTTGCAGGCGAAGCAAACGTTCCCTTCTTCTCAATAAGCGGTTCGGACTTCGTTGAAATGTTTGTCGGTGTCGGTGCAAGCCGTGTAAGAGATCTGTTCGATCAGGCGAAAAAGCACACCCCGTCAATAATTTTCATAGATGAAATAGATGCCGTAGGCCGTCAGAGAGGTACAGGTCTTGGCGGCGGTCACGATGAGCGAGAGCAGACACTGAACCAGTTACTCGTTGAGATGGACGGTTTCACGGATAATCAGGGCGTAATAGTTATTGCGGCTACCAACAGACGTGATATTCTCGACCCCGCACTGCTCCGTCCCGGACGTTTTGACAGACAGATTACTGTCGGCTATCCCGACATCAAGGGCAGAGAGGCTATCCTGCGTGTTCATACAAAGAATAAAAAGCTTGCTCCCGATATTAGCCTTGCTACAATAGCAAAGGGTACGGCAGGATTTACAGGCGCAGACCTTGCGAACCTTGTAAACGAGGCGGCTCTGCTTGCGGCAAGAAACAACAGAAAGGCTATCACTCAGCCTGATATAGAGGAAGCTACCATCAAGGTGGTTGCAGGTCCCGAAAAGAAGTCGAAGGTTGTAAGCGAGGAAGAAAAGCGCCTTACGGCATTCCACGAGGCAGGTCACGCTGTCTGCACGTTCCACTGCAAAACGCAGGATCCCGTACACCAGGTTTCCATCATACCGAGAGGTATGGCAGGCGGCTACACAATGTCGCTCCCCGAGCATGACAGGAGCTTCAGAAGCAAGACGCAGATGGAAGAAGAAATCATTGTTCTTCTCGGCGGCCGTGTTGCCGAAAAGATTGTGCTTGACGAAATCTCGACAGGCGCAAGCAACGATATTGAACGTGCTACCGACCTTGCAAGAAGTATGATAACAAGATACGGCTTCTCCGAAAAGCTCGGTCCTATCGTATACGGACACGATAACTCGGAAGTATTCCTCGGCAGAGATTATTCTCAGGGCAGAAACTACTCCGAAAACGTTGCGGCAGAAATTGACGGCGAGATCCGTGAGCTTATTGACACAAGCTACGAAAATGCAAAGCAGATACTGCTCAGCCACAGAGATCAGCTTGACAAGGTCGCTCATTACCTTATGGAACACGAGAAGATTGACGGCGATGATTTCATAAAGCTGATGAACGGCGAATCGCTTGATGATAATACTGCCGCTCCCGTCAGCGAAAACAGTGATACCGCTCCTGCCGATTGCGAGGATACCGCAGAGGCCACCGGCGATAACAACAACGAAACAAACGAATAACAGCATCTTTACATTCGCTCCCTTTTTCAAGGGAGCGATTTTTTTGTAGATACAAAAAATCCGTACCGGTTAGCTGCCGGTACGGATTTTATGAAAAACAGATTATATAATATCCTTTATGTCGATGTTCTCTCCTGTAAGACCGACATAAGCGCCCTGCTTCGCCTCATCACTTTCTGCGTGAGCCAGTAACCATTTGTTGCAAGCCCAGAGCGTCTTATCTTCATCATATACGGGAGTAATGTTGGGCTTTGCTCCGTTTGTTCCCTTAGGAAGTGCTATGACCACCTTGAAGCATCCGTCCTTAGTCGCATTACAGGGAGCGTAATGCAGCGTTGTAGCATAAACCTCTACAACATCTCCTGCCTTAGCCTTGAAAGCCATAACCTTTGATGTATCAAGCTTGCCGTCAACAATATCATCCTCTTTCGCAACCAGCAGGACAAAATCGTATAAGCCTATGTTGAACTCGCTGTCACGGTGATACTCAAGACAGTTGAGCTTTGTGTTGTGACCGTTGCACCAGCCGAGCTGAACAGGCATACCGCCGTATGCGTTGTTCTGCAAAAGGCCGAACAGCTTTGTATTTTCAAGCGCCGCCTCGCTCGGAACATATCCTACAGCGTCGGGTAACGGCGTGCTCTTATCAAGTGCTGAAAGCAGATCGCTTACGTCATAACCGGTATGTACCTTGCCGTATGCGGCAAATTCCTTATCGTTTACCGAATATATCTTCATATCAGATTCTCCTTTTAACTTGCAGAATTCTTCTGCGTGTTAACGTTTTCACAAACAGTAAAGAAAACAGCCATAAGCTGAAAACTCATGGCTGTCCTTAATTTAAAATTATTCCTCAGCGGGAGCGCCAACAGGACATACACCTGCGCAAGCACCGCAGCTAACACATGTGTCAGCGTCGATAACGTACTTGCCGTCACCTTCAGAAATTGCCTCAACGGGGCACTGAGCAGCGCAAGCGCCGCAAGAGATGCAATCATCAGAAATTTTATAAGCCATCGGAATGATCCTCCTTGTGATTTTTTGTCATAGAGTTATATGACTTGCTTATATTGTAACACAATTTCAAAAAAAATCAAGACCTTTTGATAAATTTATATTGAAATATCACACTTTTTTCTGAAAATTTACGCCATTTTCAAGTTAGCGTTAAGCAACTGTAAAACCGCTCCCCGTCTTGCTTTGCAGTTTTAGTCGAGTAAAGCGAGCAACTTGTCCTTGCTGACAAAACCTACCGATTTGTCTATTTGTTTACCGTCTTTAAAAGATATTACGCAGGGTATAGAATCTATGCCGAAGCTTATTGCAAGCTCACGTTCATCATCCGTATTGACCTTGCATATCTTGATTTCGGGATGTTCTTCTCCAAGCTCCTCAAGCACAGGGCCGAGCATTCTGCACGGACCGCACCACGATGCCCAGAAATCCACCAGAACGGGCTTATCAGACTGTAAAACCTCCTGCTTGAAGTTTTCCGACGTTACATCTATATGGCTCATAATTGATACTTCCTTTCATTTTCTCGGTTTATTGCTTTCCAAAGAATATAGTGCGTAAATTTATCGCACTTATTCTGTATATGATTTTATCACATTTAAAGGGAAATGTCAAGATAATTCGTAAACGTTACTGATTTTATTTTTTCAAAAAGCCGTTGCAAAAGCCGTCCGGATATGTTATACTTTAAGAAATATGTAATATCACCATCGGTGCGGTTTTTCGCACTTGAATTCCCAAAGACAAGAAGGAAAGGAAACTGGAAAATGGCGGAATTTTCAACAAGCGAGCACGAGCTCGTACTCGTCATTGACTTCGGCGGTCAGTACAATCAGCTTATCGCACGCAGAGTCAGAGAACATAACATATACTGCGAGGTCATCTCATACAAGACACCTATCGAGCAGATAAAGGCAAAGAATCCTAAGGGCATCATCTTTACGGGCGGTCCGAGAAGCGTATATCTTGACGACTCCCCCAGAATGACAAAAGAAATATTCGAGCTTGGAGTACCGATATTCGGTATCTGCTACGGTGCGCAGTTTATGGTTTACGGTCTTGGCGGTACTATCGGCAAGGCAAATGAAAACGCCGCCGCAGAATTCGGCAGAACAGAGTGCGAATTTGATACAGAATGCGCCGTATTTGACGGTCTTAAGAAAAACTCGGTAGTATGGATGAGCCACAACGATTATATCGAGGTTCTCCCCGACGGCTTCAAGGCTGTAGGTCACAGCGACAAATGCCCCTACGCCGCAATCGAGAACGTTGAAAAGGGATTTTACGCTACACAGTTCCACCCCGAAGTAAACCACACCGAGCAGGGCTTTGATATGCTCGGAAACTTCCTTTATAAAGTATGTCACTGCAAGGGCGACTGGACAATGAGGAACTATGCGGAAGAAGCTATAAAGCAGATCCGTGAAAAAGTCGGCGACGGCAAGGTACTGCTTGCTCTTTCGGGCGGCGTTGACAGCTCGGTAGCCTGCGCACTGCTTTCCAAGGCAGTCGGCAACCAGCTCACCTGCGTGTTCGTTGATCACGGCTTTATGAGAAAGAACGAGGGCGACGAGGTCGAGCAGGCGTTTAAGGACTGGGATGTAAACTTCATCAGAGTAAATGCCGCAGATCGTTTTATCGGCAAGCTCGAAGGTGTATCCGACCCCGAAACAAAGAGAAAGACCATCGGTGAAGAATTCATCCGTGTATTTGAGGAAGAAGCAAAGAAGATAGGCAAGGTCGATTTTCTTGTACAGGGTACGATTTACCCCGATGTTATCGAAAGCGGTACAGGCGATGCCGCAGTTATAAAGTCACACCACAACGTAGGCGGTCTGCCCGACTATGTTGACTTCAAGGAGATAATCGAGCCGCTCCGCCTTTTATTCAAGGACGAGGTAAGAAAGCTCGGAACCGAGCTTGGCTTATCGGATGTCCTCGTATGGCGTCAGCCGTTCCCCGGCCCCGGTCTTGCTATCAGAATCATCGGTGAAATTACCCGTGAAAAGCTGGCAACCCTTCAGGACGCAGACTACATCTTCCGTGAGGAGATCGCAAAAGCAGGCCTTGACCGCAGTATAAACCAGTACTTTGCTGTACTCACAAATATGCGCTCGGTAGGCGTTATGGGCGACGACAGAACTTATGACTACACCCTCGCATTAAGAGGCGTTACGACCAGCGACTTTATGACCGCCGACTTTGCAAGAATCCCTTATGACGTGCTTGAAAAGGCAAGCGTAAGAATTGTAAACGAGGTCAAGAATATCAACAGAATCTGTTACGATATTACGAGCAAGCCGCCGGCTACTATTGAGTGGGAGTAAATAACTCAACAAGCTATAATTAATTTTTTTGATTTAAAATCAGACTTTCATCCTACTTAGGGTGGAAGTCTTTAATTTTGTACCATACGCTCACCTGTAATTATAGTTGAAAATTCTAATGTTAGTGTGAGTTTGCTTGACTTTTTTATTGAAAACAAGTATAATATTGCTAAACCCTAAATAGAAGGAAATAGCAAATGTCTGTTACATATAAAAAACTGTGGAAATTACTGATAGATAGAAATATGAAAAGAACCGACCTCAAAGAAGCGTCAGGGGTCAGTTTTAATGTCATGGCAAGAATGGGACGAGATGAGATTGTTTCGGTTGAAAGTATTGAAAAAATTTGTATAGCATTAAACTGTAATATTGGGGATATTATGGATATATGCGTTAAGCCCCAAAAGAATAACCCAAGAAAAGAATTTACCTCGATAGAACTGTTCGCCGGAGCAGGCGGATTAGCCCTTGGAGTTGAAAAAGCGGGATTTAATCATCTTGGCTTGATAGAAATAGATAAAGATGCGGCGAATACATTAGCCAAGAACAGACCCGAATGGCGTGTTATCAATGAGGATATTGCAAAGATTTCTTGCCTTAATCTGTGCAAATATTTCAATCTTGAAACAGGTGGATTGGATTTATTATCCGGCGGCGCTCCTTGTCAGAGTTTTTCTTATGCAGGAAAAAGACTTGGTTTAGAGGATGCTCGCGGCACTTTGTTCTATCACTATGCAAAATTCTTAGAACAGTTACAACCCAAAATGTTCCTGTTTGAAAATGTCCGTGGTTTGCTGACCCACGACAAAGGCAGGACTTATAAGACGATTTGCGACATCTTTGAAAGCACGGGATATACAATACAAAAATCGGTATTAAATGCTTGGGATTACGGTGTTGCCCAGAAACGAGAGCGACTTATCACCATTGGCATAAGAAATGATTTGACAGACAAGATACACTTTGATTTCCCTGAACCTCACGATTATAAACCTGTTCTCAGAGATATTCTGGTTGATGTTCCCGAAAGCGAGGGAACGCCTTATTCTGAGTACAAGCGTAGGATATTCGAGCTTGTCCCGCCCGGAGGATACTGGAGAGATATTCCCGAGGACATTGCAAAGGAATATATGAAGAGCTGCTGGTATATGGAAGGAGGTAGGACAGGCATATTAAGGAGATTAAGCCTTGATGAGCCTTCACTTACCGTACTTACTTCACCAAGCCAAAAGCAAACCGACAGATGTCACCCGCTCGAAGCAAGGCCGTTTACTATTCGTGAAAATGCTCGCTGCCAGAGTTTCCCCGATGATTGGCAGTTCTGTGGTAGCGTTGGATCGCAATATAAGCAGGTAGGCAATGCTGTTCCTGTTAATCTCGCATACGATATTGCGGTAAAAATCAAAGAAGCTCTGGAGGAATTATCATAATGTGGAACTTGACTTTCATAAGCGAAGAGGACTTTACCAATCACGTTAAGGCAACTATTGAGAAATACGGCGAGAAGCTGGAGTCCTTTGACCTAAAGCGTTTCAACAAGAATATTATTGACCCCATTAAGCTGATTTTCGACAAAACCGTTTATCAGGCTTCTTGGGAAGAAATTGTAAGCAACGAAATCTTTCGCCAGAGAGATAAATCAAATAACAATGATATTGGATACTTTCATCAGCGTATTTTCCAGTACATAAAGAATTGCCACGTTCCACCAAACGGTGAAGAAGGCGGCTGGGATGTAATATATGAGAATGCCGAAGGTATTCCTATCCCCGAAGCAGGCAATGTCCACACGGTGTATGTTGAAATGAAAAACAAGCATAACACTATGAACTCCGCTTCGGCAGGCAAGACATTTATAAAAATGCAAAATCAGCTTCTTAACGATGACGACTGCGCTTGTTTCCTTGTTGAAGCTATCGCTCAGAAGTCCCAGAATATTAAATGGGAAACAACAGTTGATAAAAAGAAAGTTGGTCACAAGCTGATACGCAGAGTGAGCCTTGACCAGTTCTATGCTATCGTGACAGAACAGGAAGACGCTTTTTATCAGATGTGTATGGTGTTGCCATCAGTTATTCAGAAAGCTGTAAATGAGTTGGAAAGCTCTATCGTTCCACACGACACTGTAATTGAGGAACTTAGATCACTTGCTGATAAGCAGAATGTTGATGACGAAAACCTTGCCGTGGCTATGGCTGTTTATATGCTGGGATTTGGGAGTTATAAAGGGTTTCTTAAACATTGACTTTCAAGTGCATTATCTTATATGTTAATCGGTTTTTGGGGGTGTTTTTTTGCCTAACACTGTGGTTGATTTATTTTGTGGTGTAGGTGGATTAACTCATGGTTTGCAGATCGCAGGACTAAATGTTGTCGCCGGATTCGATATCGAAAAGACTTGTAAATTTCCATATGAAGCAAACAATAATGCAACATTTGTAAATGCAGATATCACTCAAATAAAAGCACAAGATTTAAATTGCTTTTTTGAACCAAATAGTGTTAGAATTCTCGTTGGTTGCGCACCTTGTCAGCCTTTTTCTAGATATAGCAGCCGTTATAGAAAAAATGGAAGAAAAGACGACAAATGGAAGTTGCTGTCGTTTTTTCATAATTTGTCTATACAGATTCTTCCAGATATTATTTCAATTGAGAATGTTCCAAGTTTGCATGAGGAAAAAGTGTTTATTGATTTTGTTAATGCCCTTAAGCAACATAACTACCATGTATTTTCAAAAGTGGTGAATTGTCCCGATTATGGAGTTCCACAAAAAAGAAAAAGATTAGTTATGTTAGCTTCACGATATGAAGATATTAGTTTAATTGAGCCAATTTATACAAAAGAGAATTATCGTACAGTTCGCATGGCAATATCAAATTTGCCACATATCGAAGATGGGGAAATATGCCGAACTGATCTATTACATAGAGCAAGTAAACTTTCAGCAATTAATAAACAAAGAGTTATGCAGTCATTGCCTGGTGGAACATGGAGGGATTGGGATAATGAACTAATTCTTTCTTGCCATAAAAAAAAATCAGGAAAAACATACCCATCTGTGTATGGACGTATGGAATGGGACAAGCCATCACCAACGATTACAACCCAGTTTTACGGATATGGAAACGGGAGATTTGGTCATCCTGAGCAGAATCGAGCAATTTCTTTACGAGAAGGAGCTTTATTACAATCATTCCCCGAAAACTACATATTCTGTGATGAGAACCACGCTGTGAGCAAACGTGATATTGCAATACAAATCGGCAATGCAGTTCCTGTGGCTTTAAGTGAAGCAATTGGAAGAAGCATAATTATTCATTTACGGAACAATAATATTGATTTCGAATAGGAGAAATTATCATGAGTGATACTACCATTATAGATGCTAAAGCCGTTGAAGAAGCATCAAAACAAATAAGTGAGAAAAAGCAAGATGTGAAATATGATACTAGGGATTATGTTATTAGATATCTTGTTGACCAATTTAGCGATGGAGAATTTTACATTCCCCTCGACTATCAGAGAAAGTTTATATGGAGCGATAAAGATAAATGTAATTTCATAGAATCTGTTCTCATGGGCTTACCCATTCCATTGATGTTTTTTGCAGATACAACCGACGGCAGAATTGAAATTGTTGACGGCGCACAAAGAATACAAACATTAGTTCAGTTCTCACAAAATGATCTAACATTACAGAATCTAAAGGTGTTAACCAAAGCGAACAATTTCAAATTTACAAATTTTGACATCTCTATCCAAAGACGTTTTTTAAATACAAGTATAAGGGTTGTTTTTTTAGAAGAAGGAACAACTGATAAAACACGTCAGGAAATTTTTAAGCGAATTAATACAGGTGGAGAAAGAGTCAACCCGACTGAGGCACGTCGTGGTTCAATTGAAGGAAAGTTTAAAGATTTCATTGAAGAATGTACAAAGAATGAACTCTTCAATAAGCTTGCTCCTAGAACAAAACTGACTGAAGATAGGTATGAGGGATTTGAATTAGTTTCGCGCTTTTTTGCATATTTTGACAACTTTGCAACAAATTATAAAGGTTATGATGGAAATGTTGCAGAATATATTGATCATTATATTGAAGAAAAAAACAATATTTGGTCTAATATGCAGGACGAGCAGGAGTATATTGAATATAGAAATAGATTTACAAGTATGCTTGAATTTGCTTCAAAGCTTCTGGGAGAACAGGGCTTTAGGAAATCACTAAAATCTAAATCTACACCACGCGCTAGATTTGAAGCTCTATCAGTTGGAATTGCGTTAGCCTTAGAAATCAATCGCAATCTTGAACCCAATGACTCCAAGTGGCTTGAATCGGATAGTTTCTCTATTATAACCAGATCTGACGCTGCAAACAATAAATCTAAACTCGTTAACCGAATATCTTATGTGAGAGATTCACTATTGAGGTAATTGTATGACAGAATTTTTAGGGCTATACAACAACAGACGATCAGAAATTGAAAAATTCATTGAAGTGATGAAATTTCTTGAAAACAAAGAAATGACCTTGACTGATGAAGGAAATCTTTTTGATCAATTTTTCCATGCAGAAGATGAAATTATGCTATCTTATCAAGACCTCATTAATATAATGAAGTCTAATCTCTCACTTATGATTTACAATTTAATAGAATTTTCAGTTACCAATTTAATTGAATGTATATACACTAAAATAAAGGCTGATGAACTTTCATATATTGAAATAAACGACCAACTAAAAAAATTGTGGACTGAAGCTTCATTGAAATATTCTAAAGATCCAAATGCAAATCATACAACTTTTGTTAAAAAGAGTGAAGAGATAATTGAAAAGATAATTTCAAAGTCAACAATAACTCTTAGGGCACGGGATATACTCCCCGGAGGAAATCTTGATGGAGTTTCGATTTCTGAAACAATGAAAAAGCATGGAATTACTATAAATCAAAGTAGTGCTAATTACCGCCCTGACATTCTGTCCAACATAAAAAACAAGAGAAATGATTTAGCTCATGGATCAGTATCATTTGTTGAAGCATTGAGAAATTCAAGTATTTCTGACATAGAAACAAATGCTAACATTGTTTTTCTTTTTTTAAATGAGCTCATTGAAAATGTAACGAAGTATATAGAAAAAAAGTCGTACAAAAAGGCACTTACATAAAAAGCAAATTAAGTTCATATTTTAGTATGGTAATGGAATGTTTGAAAGCTATTCAATTGGCTAATCAATTTGTATTAGTCATTTCTGACCGCACTTTGACCTCAAAAAAATAAATAATACGAAAAATGCACTTAAAATGTGCGATCCGGTGCAAATAAATCGCATTATATCACAGCTCGATACCAGAATTACAGCTATCCGAATCGAGTGGGAATAATAATAATCCCCCCCGAAACCGTTTCACATCACGGTTTCGGGGGTTTGTTATGCAGCGGCAGCACTTTTCTGCCTTCCCCACTCCATAACCGGCGGCTGTTCGCCTTACATTTCGCAGTACCGAAAAACATCACAGTTATGCAGTTTATAAATTGACATACAGGCTCGGATATAGTATAATTATACTGATTAGGGTCTGCCTCAAATCAGGCAGACAAAAAATCACAGATACTAAAAGCTGCAAAAGAAAGGACGATACAGTTGATATTCGCCGATTTATTTTTTCTGTACTTCTTTATGGCTCTGTGCTTTATAGCATATTTCATCTGCCGTAAAACAGTATATCGAAACTGGGTGCTTATCGTATTCTCAATGATATTCTACGCATGGGGCGAGCCGGTGTGGGTATTCCTGCTTATAGGAAGCGTTACCGTAAACTATGTCGGCGGACTTCTTATAGATAAGTTCCGTGACACTAAAAAAGCTACAGCAGTGACCGCCTGTACGCTTGTGTTCGATATAGGACTTCTTGTATTCTTCAAGTATACAGGCTTCCTTGTCGAAAACTTCAATGCAATAAGCCCTGTGGATTTGCCCGTTCCGCATATTGAAATGCCGATAGGCATCAGCTTCTTCACATTCCAGATTATCTCTTATATCCTCGACTGCTACTGGGGCAAGATAAAGGTGCAGAGAAGCTGGTACAAGCTGCTTATGTACATTTCGATGTTCCCACAGCTCGTTGCAGGTCCCATTGTCCGCTATGCCGTAATCGAAAACGAGATAGACAACAGAGTTATAACCTCTGCCGATGTAAGCGAGGGTATTACACGAATCTGCATGGGTCTTGGTAAAAAGGTCATCCTTGCAAACAACCTCAGCACTATCGTTGATACGTTCTTCAAGACCGGCGATCTTGCGTCTTTGTCCGTTGTCGGAACGTGGTACACGGTAATAGTCTACGCTATGCAGGTTTACTTCGACTTCTCCGGATATTCCGATATAGCCATAGGTCTTGGACGTATATTCGGTTTCCACTTTGACGAAAACTTCCGTTATCCGTTTGTCAGCAAGAATATCACTGAGTTCTGGCAGAGATGGCACATCTCGCTCGGTACATTCTTCCGTGACTACCTGCTGTATGTTCCTATCTTCGGTAAGAGAAGAAAATACCTCAACCTCTTTCTCGTATGGTTCTGCACAGGCTTCTGGCACGGCGCAAACTGGAACTATATAATCTGGGGTCTTTACTTCGGACTGTTCATTCTGATAGAACGTACCATAGGCAACAAGAATATGAGAAAGATGCCTAAGGCTGTTGCGCATATTTACAATACGATAGTAGTTGTTGTCGGCTTCGGTATATTCTACTTTACCGATTTAGGCAAGCTCGGCACATTCCTCGGAAACCTTGTCGGACTTAACGGAAACTCGTTCACAGACAAGATTTCGATGCAGAATATGACAGCTAACGCTTGGCTTTTCATCGTCAGCGTAGTGCTGTGTATGCCTGTTATCCCCGCACTCAAGAAAAAACTCGAAAGCAAAAATCTTTACCTTGCAACCTCTGTAGGTCAGACGGTGCTTAATGTTGCGGTATTTGCACTTAGCAGCATCCTGCTTGTAAACGCCACCAACAACCCGTTTATCTACTGGCAGTTCTGAGAAAGGAGTGAGTAACATTGTCAGACCATATTGATGATAAGGAGCTTGAGGAGCTTAACGAGATATACCGTCGGAAGATGGAATCCCAGAAAAGCCACGAGCCTAAGAAAGCAAAACACGAAAAGCCTGTCAGAGCCGCAAAAAGCGAAGATACTCATTCCGTAAAAGCCACGAAAGGCAAAAAATCCTCAGAAAGCACAAAGCAGATCAGAGTAAAGCCCGAAAAGCAGGACAAGGAAGATAAGGTACAGCCCGAAAGCAGTTCCGATTCCGAGCGTAAAAAGAAGCTTGCAGTCAGAATAAACATCGGCGTATGCACCGCCTTCTTTGCGGCTGTGGCAATCGGTCTGCTTGTATTGCCGCGCCCTACCATATCCGAAGCCGAAAAGCGTAACCTTGCCACCTTCCCTGAGTTTACATGGGACGCTTACTGGAGCGGTAAATACACAGAGGATATAAGCTATTTCTTCAATGATACCGTACCGTTCAGAGATACCTTCAAGTCTATCGGCGCAGGCTTCCGCTCGCTTTTCGGATTCTCGCTGAACGGCGCAGAGATTAAAGGCAATGTCACACAGGTAAACAGCGGTTCATCTCAGACCGAGGTTACAACTGCGTCAACAAAGCCTATCGTTATCGTTACCCCTGCACCGTCGGACACTTCAAGTGACGCTCCCTCAAGCGCCCCCGAAACCGAAAGCAAGAATGATTCTTCTTCAGGAAATCAGCAAAGCGAAACCGGTTCAAAGTCCGATGAAAGCAGTAGCTTGCCAAAGCCCGAAAACACATATACAGAGCCCTCCGACCCGAATGCACAGGTGCTTTTCGAAGAAGGCTCACAGCTTGTTTATCAAAGCGGCGACACCATATACGGCGCACAGATTTACAGCGGCAAACGTGAAAATGCGGAGGACTATGCCAACACGGTAAATTCGCTTGCAAAAGCACTTCCCGATGCAAACGTCTACAGCCTGCTCGCTTTGACGCAGAATACATTCATAACTCCCTCTCAGCTTCAGAAGGCTCAGTATACCGAGCTTAGCGACTCCGTATATATTTCAAATATGCTGAGCAAGGACGTCAAGGTCATAGATGCTATGGATGCTCTTTTGCCTCACCAAAAGGAGAATATTTTCTTCCTGCGTGATTGCCACTGGCAGCAGCTTGGCGCATATTATGTCGCTCAGAGCTTTGCCAAAGCCGCAGATGTAAAATTCGCAAAGCTGTCCGGTTACGATAAATACGAGAAGGATTGCTTAGGCTCCGTATATGCCGCAACAAATTATGACGGACTTATGTACGAGGGCGAAACATTCACTTATTATGTGCCCAAGAACGACTTTACCACCGAGTATTACAATGCAGATTATGAGTATCAGTTCGAATATCCGCTGATGCCCGCCTCCGACTACAGCGCAAGCTCGTTCTACAGTCTTTATATGGTTGCCGACAGCTATATAAAGCATATCACCACCGATGTAAAGAACGATAGAGTTCTTGTTGTGCTTAAAGACGATTACCCCAGCGCAATGATACCCTGCCTCACGTCATCGTTCAGTGAAATATATGTCATAGATGTGCGCTATTGCAACTTCAACGTTGCTTCCTTCTGCGTTGAACACGGGGCAACCGATGTTCTTGTCGGTATGACGCCTGAAAACGCACTCGGAGAAATAGGCGATACACTGTCATATCTGCTGAATATCTGATTTATAAATATGCCTTTGCATAACGCAGAAACGATCTGCGGCAAGGGCGTATTTGTTTATATCGGCAAACGGCAGGCGGTTTATATTCGGTTAAACGAAGAAAACTATAATATAAGTAATTAACACCGGTTAAAGAAACGGAGGAAATAATATGTTTCATATAATGGTTGCGGAAGATGATACAAACACAAGAAAACTGATGTGTACAGTGCTTAAGCAGAACGGCTACGAGCCGGTACCTGCCGTAGACGGCATAGACGCACTTGACATACTCGACAGACAGCACGTTGATCTTATTCTGCTTGACGTAATGATGCCCCGTATGGACGGCTACGAATTTGTTAAAACGCTTCGTGAGGGCGGTTGCAACACCCCCGTTCTTATGGTGACCGCACGAGAAACCTCGGCTGATAAAATTGCGGGATTCCGTGCAGGAACGGACGATTATATGGTAAAACCCGTTGATGACGAGGAAATGCTCCTTCGCATATCCGCACTCCTGCGCCGCAGTAATATTGCCAACGAGCATAAGCTCCACGCAGGCAATACCGTGCTTGACTATGATGCGCTTACAGTTACCTGCGGCGGCGTCACGCACGAGCTTCCCAACAAGGAATTTATGCTGCTGTTCAAATTGCTCAGCTATCAGAACAAAATATTCACACGCCGTCAGCTTATGGACGAGCTGTGGGATATGGAAACCGAAACCGATGAAAGAACGATTGACGTACATATCAACCGCCTGCGTGAGCGTTTCCGTGACAACGAGGATTTCGAGATAGTGACTGTCAGAGGGCTTGGCTACAAGGCTGTGTTGAAACAGCATTGACTTAAAACGGAGGAATAAAATGCACAAGAGAATAAGCGATGAGGAAAAGCGTTTACGCTCGATAAACGCTTATGTTGTGTTGTTCGTATTTTTCATAATGGTAGCTGCAGGCATTATCTGCGTGATGATCTATAATGTCCTCAGTGCTTTCGGTCTGATGAAGCATATTGAGGTAGTACCTATGCTTATGCCACTGATAATGCTCTGCTCGTGCGTAATTATCGGCAGTATACTGTCTGCGATGCTGTCAGGCATACTTCTCCGTCCGCTAAACGATCTCAAGGAGGGTCTGCTCAGGGTTTCTAAGGGCGATTTTTCGGTAAGACTTGAGGAAAACGGAAACAGCGAGCTTTCACATATACAGGAGAATTTCAACATAATGGTAAAGGAGCTTGGCAATACCGAGCTTTTCAGAAACGATTTCATAAACGACTTCTCACACGAATTCAAAACTCCTATGGTTTCCGTATACGGCTTTGCAAAACAGCTTAAGAAAGGCGGTCTTACAAAGGAGCAGGAAGATGAATATATCGACATAATCATAAACGAATCGCAACGGCTCATAAATATGTCGAGCAATATCCTTATGCTGAACAAGCTGGAAAACCAGGAGATAATCACCGATAAGAAAGAGTTCTCTCTTGACGAGGAGCTTCGCAGATGCATTCTGCAGTTACAAAGCCAGTGGGGTGCAAAGAATCAGGAGGTAATCCCCGAGCTTTGCGAGCTTAACTATTACGGCAACAGCGAAATGCTGAAGCAAGTATGGCTGAACGTCATAGGCAACGCTATAAAATACACTCAGGACGGCGGAACTATTGAGATACGCCTTGACATAAACCCGAAGAACAGCAATGAAATCCGTGTGCGTGTCACCGATAACGGCATAGGAATGGACAAAGCCACCACAGAACGTATTTTCGAGAAATTCTATCAGGGCGACAGCTCACACGCAACAGGCGGCAACGGGCTAGGTCTTGCGATGGTAAAGCGTATTGTTGAGCTGTGCGGAGGAAGGATTCGTGTTAAAAGCGAGCTTAACAAGGGAACGCAGTTCACCGTCTATCTCCCCATTGAAAACAAAGAAACCGAGAAAGAAGATAAGAAAAAGAAAAGTTTAAATACCGTTAACACAGCAGGCTTAAAATAAGCCGAAATATTGTTTGATACAGGATATAAAATAATCTTATACCTATTATTTAAACTAAGCGAAAAGGACAAAACGATGCTACAACTGAAAAACATAACAAAGGATTATAAAATCGGAAACGAAAAGGTCCACGCACTCAGAGGCGTCAGCATTGACTTCCGAGAAAGCGAGTTCGTGTCTGTACTCGGTCAGTCGGGATGCGGCAAGACCACGCTTTTAAACATTATAGGCGGTCTTGACAGATACACCGACGGTGACCTTATCATCGGCGGAAAATCCACAAAGGAATTCAAAAGCGCAGATTGGGATACATACCGCAATCACTCGATCGGTTTCGTATTCCAGAGCTATAATCTGATACCGCACCAGACGGTGCTTTCAAATGTCGAGCTTGCACTGACTCTGTCGGGCGTATCAAAAGCCGAAAGAAGACAAAGAGCAAAGGAAGCGCTTGTTAAGGTCGGACTTGGCGACCAGCTGAAAAAGAAGCCCAATCAGATGTCGGGCGGTCAGATGCAGAGAGTTGCCATCGCAAGAGCGCTTGTAAACGACCCCGATATACTTCTTGCCGATGAGCCGACAGGTGCGCTTGACAGCGAAACCAGCGTTCAGATAATGGAGCTTTTAAAGGAAATATCCAAAGATAAGCTGATAATTATGGTAACGCATAACCCTGAGCTTGCCGAAAAATATTCAAACAGAATAATAAGACTTCTTGACGGTAAGGTAGTCGATGACACAAACCCTTATGACCAGAACATTGTTGAGCCTATCGAGAATAAAAAAGGCAAGGAAAAGAAGGCGAAGAAACCGTCAATGTCCTACCTTACCGCTCTGTCGCTCAGCCTTAATAATCTTATGACCAAAAAGGGCAGAACGTTTATGACCTCTTTTGCGGGAAGCATAGGTATTATCGGCATAGCGCTTATCCTGTCAATATCGAGCGGCGCACAGCTTTATATTAAATCGGTCGAGGAGGAAACGCTCGCAAGTTACCCCATATCCATTTCACGCAACTCTATGGATATGACCTCTATGATGACGTCAATGATGAAGGAAAACAAGAGCGACGGCACCGATGACGGCAAGATACATTCAAACAATATAATGGGCAGTATGGTAAATTCCATGCTCACCCAGCTTAAATCCAATGATTTAAAGAGCTTTAAATCCTATCTTGAAAATGACGGAAAAGCGATAAACGATTATGTCAGCGATATAAAGTACAGCTATTCCACTCCGCTCAATATTTTCAGAAACGATAAGGATAAAGGCATAATTCAGGTAAACCCCGCTACCCTGTTTGAAGATATGGGTATGACTAACGCAATGTACGACTCACAGCTTATGAGCAACGTTGTAAGTGCAAGCTATGACACCTGGACAGAGCTTCTTGACAATGATAAGCTGTTAAACGAGCAGTATAAGGTGCTTGCAGGAAGAATGCCTAGTGCTTACAATGAAGTTGTCGTAATGGTAAACAAGGATAACGAGATTTCCGACTACAGCCTTTACTGTATGGGACTTATGAACAGCGATGAGCTTGTCAATGCAGTAAAAAGCGCTATGAGCAACAATAACGAAAAGGTCGACTTCACAAGCAAATTACAGACCTACACCTACGATGAGCTTCTCGGACTTGAATTCAGACTTGTGACAAACCCCGAATTCTACGAAAAGGAAAACGGTATCTGGACAGACAAGAGCGATGACAAGATTTATATGACAAAGGTTGTCGAGGATGCCGAGCCTATAAAGGTTGTCGGTATTATAAAGCCCGAAGAGAACAGCATTATTTCGTCAAGCTCTTCATCAGCAATAGGCTACACTCACGAGCTTACAGAGTATCTTGTAAACAAGGTAAATGACAGCGAGGTTGTAAAGGAGCAGAAAAATTCTCCCGACACCGATATTTTCACCGGCAAGGAATTTGCAAAGGATGAGGATAAAAAGGCTGTCACAATGGAAGATATAAAGGCATATATCGCAACACTGCCCGAGGAACAACAGGCAGAAATTATGTCACAGCTTCAGCAGGCACAGCAGATGGGCATGACCGAACAGCAGATAGCAGACGCTTTCGCAAAGCAGATGAGCACCGAATCCGAAGCTACCTATGACGGTAATATGACGCTTTTAGGTGTCGCTTCTCTTGACGAGCCGAGTATGATAAGCATCTATCCGAAGAACTTTGACGCAAAGGAAAAAATCGAAGAAATCATCAGCACTTATAACGATAAAGTCAAAGCCGACGGCAACGAAAACCTCAAGATTGAGTATACGGATATTGTCGGACTGATGATGACCTCGGTATCAACGATAATCGACGCAATAAGCGTTATCCTTATCGCCTTTGTTGCGATCTCGCTGGTCGTATCATCTATAATGATAGGCATTATCACCTACATTTCCGTACTTGAGCGTACAAAGGAGATCGGCATACTTCGTGCTATGGGCGCAAGCAAGAGAGATATTTCCCGTGTGTTCAACGCAGAAACGCTTATTGTCGGCTTTGCCGCAGGCGCAATCGGTATCGGAGTAACACTGCTATTGCTTATCCCCGCAAACGCTATAGTGTACAACCTCACAGGCATCTCAGGTATGTGCGTACTGCCGTGGCAGGGCGCAATAATACTGGTAATTATCAGTATGCTCCTTACCCTTATCGCAGGACTTATCCCCTCGCACTATGCGGCTAAGAAAGATCCCGTCCTCGCACTGAGAAGCGAATAAGACGGCTTAAACCGATATGTAAAAACGAAAATCCACTTCCTTCGGGCAGTGGATTTAGTCTATCGATAAACTGATTATTTTTAAACCCCACACAGTGAAATATATCGCCAACACCGCCGAAAACATTTTTAGTGCCGACAGGGCATTAATAATTTCGTGAGTGTATCAGTGCAACTGCTCTAACATTGACTCTTCAAAAAAACGCCACTAACCTGAGATATATGTACTAACCTGCGGACGTGTAGCGTTAAGCGTCCCTGCATTGACAGGATATACAATGTTCAGGTGGTTATTCGAGTTTATCCAGCACCCCAGCGGGGTACGGGTGTGGGTAAGGAAAGAGGGAGCCACGAGGGAGAAAACCTAAGGGATAGGGTTAGGGGCGGCAGTCCCTCACCCT
>OCHN01000450.1_pt1 | contig 43392 bp, 29 predicted proteins | sample 1538911 | NCBI WGS metagenome assembly OCHN01 (sample SAMN04571736, study PRJEB22368) | human gut metagenome | biome: human gut; material: stool | host: Homo sapiens | place: Luxembourg | collected 2013-01-11 | reverse complement strand
GCGCCTGCGGGCGCGACAAGGGGGCTTTGCGGTCGCCCCCTTGACCCCTTCGCCCGTCGCCACTCCTGTTACTTGGTTTGTATTGTTACTTAGGGGGAACGAAAGGCACGCTAACTAAAAAACTTCCAATACAAATTAACTAACATGGGAGGGCACCGAAGGTTTCCAAAGGGCGACCGCAGACATTCGTCTGTTTTTATTGCCCTTTGGTCGCGCCCGCAGGCGCGAAATCCCTGCGGTTGCATGAAAAACAAGTTTGTGATATGATAGGAACGAAGTTGTTCCCCAACAGATGACGCTGGGGAATCAGAAAGAAGGAAGACCAATGAACGTATTGACGACGCGCGAACTGAAAGAGCGCCTGAATGAATTGCAGGGACAGACGGTGATGCTGCAGGGCTGGATTCGCAATCACCGCAAGCAGAAGAACATGGGCTTCATCGACTTTTTCGATGGCACCTGCTTCAAGAACCCGCAGGTGGTCTACGATAATACCATCGAAGACTATGCGGCGATTCAGGCCCTGCATGTCGGCGCGGCGATTACCGTGACGGGCAAGGTCGTGCCGTCTTACAAAGATCCGACGACCCCCGAAGTGCAGGCGATTGCCATCCACCTCGAAGGCGACTGCCCGGAGGATTACCCGCTTCAGCCGAAGCGCCACAGCGTGGAGTACCTGCGCGAAATCGCGTATCTGCGCCCGCGTACGCGCCTGTTTCAGGCGGTTTTCCGCGTCCGCAGCGTCGCAAGCATGGCCATTCACACCTACTTCCAAGACCGCGGCTATCTCTATGTGCATACGCCGCTGATTACCGCCAACGACGCCGAGGGCGCGGGCAACACCTTCACCGTGACTACCCTGCCGCCGTCGGAGCAGAAGGACGGCAGCAACGATTTCTTCGGCAAGCCCACCTCCCTCGCCGTGACGGGTCAGCTTGAAGCCGAGACGTTCGCGATGGCGTTCTCCAAGGTGTACACCTTCGGCCCGACTTTCCGCGCTGAAAACAGCAACACCAAGACCCACGCCGCTGAATTCTGGATGATTGAGCCGGAAATCGCGTTCTGCGATATTCATCAGCTGATGGACATTGAAGAGGACTTCCTGAAGTACCTCGTCAAGACGGTGCTGGAGAAGTGCTCGGATGAGCTGGAATTCCTTGACAAGTTCACTGGCGGCGGACTGCTGGACAAGCTGAATCACCTCGCCGTGACGGGCGCGGCGCGCATCACCCACGAGGAAGCCATCACGATTCTGCGCAAGGTGAAGGATCGCTTCCAGTTCGAGCCGAAGTACGGCGAAGATACCGCCAAGGAGCATGAAAAGTACCTGACCGAGGAATACTTCCATAGCCCGGTGTTCGTCTATGACTGGCCTAAGGACATCAAGGCGTTCTATATGTATCAGAACGACGACGGCAAGACGGTCGCTGCGGTTGACCTGCTTGTGCCGGGCGCGGGCGAGCTGATGGGCGGTTCCCAGCGCGAAACCCGCTTGGACAAGCTGACGGAGCGCATGGATGCGCTGCACATTTCCAAGGACGCGATGTACTGGTATGTGAACCTGCGCAAGTTCGGCGGCTGCACGCACTCCGGCTTCGGCATGGGCTTCGAGCGTCTGCTGATTTATCTCACGGGCGTTGACAACATCCGCGATGTCATTCCGTATGCGCGCACGCCGATGAACTGCGAGTTCTGATTCCTATTTGCGCATTGGGGCAGCGGCTTCCATGCTGCTTGATTCAACTGTGCCAAAAGCATAAAAGCGCGCTTTTCCCAATGTATTTTCTCCGAAAAACTTTCCCCCAAAAAGGACGGTGATTCCCCATTTCCAAGGGCTTCTGGAAGCGCAGCGCCAAAAAGCTGCTGATGGCGCTGCTGTGCCTGCTGCTGATGGCGGCTTTCTACCTCGCGGTTATCATCGGGCAGCCACAGGAGGACGAAACGGCTTCCACCGTAACACCGCGTATGGATCAGCCGCTGCTGCCCGCCGGACAGGACGTTGTGACCATCACCAGCGCGGATGATTTGCCGCTGCTGCTGCGGATGTTCCCCGCGCCCGCATTGACGCCAACCACATCCGGGTGGCCGCTTGTCGTCGGCACATGCTATGATGTCGCATTCGAGAATGGCATGGGACGTATCCTCACGCTGACGTATCAGGCGAGCGACACGATTCAAGTGACGCTGACGAGCATCTATCCCGCGCGGGCAATTGCGCTGCTGGAAAAGGGCGATTACCGTATCAGCGCATCGCTCGGCGCGACGCTGGCAGGTCTGCGTTCCATCCGTATGGAAAACGCGGAAAGCATCCGACTGCACGCGCAGGGTGAGGAAGCACTTTACGTCATGATCACGCCGCTGCTGGAGGAAAACTCCCTCCGCAGCATCGCGGGGCAGATGACCCTGACAGAAGGGGAATAATCCTATTTCCAGATTCATCTGGTTCTTCACGGAAAGTTGGGGGAGCAAACAAGGGCTTAGGCGTAGCACCAAAAGCTGCACGCGGAAGGAGCATGAAAGCGCGACCAACCCAATCGCGCGGAGGGGTCAAGGGGGGACTTCGTCCCTTTTCGTCTGCCCCTTGCAGGGTCAAGGGACAGCGTCCCTTGTGGGGTTTGGGGCAACGCCCCAACAGTTTCACGGGCGACCAGTATGCCAAACGCGCTCAACAAAGGCGCAGGCAGCGAAGCGTCCCTGCCAGTAACTTTGCGCGTCCGCAGACGCGCCTCCAAGCTGCTCTTCCCCCAAGATTCTGTGAAGAACCATTCATCTACGCCACCTTGGCACTCTTATTTGAAAAATAAAAACGGGTACTGTGGAGGATTTCGTCCTCACACAGTACCCGCTTTCTTGATGCAATCGAGGGGGGAATTACTCCGCAGCAGGCGCGAAGAAGGAAATCTGCGTCGCACCGGTCATGGCATCGGCGGACAGCATCGTGATGGGAGCCGTTTCGACGCTCAGCGTTGCGAAAGAGCCTTCATAGCCGCTTTCGGTCGTGAAAGCGAAGGTCAGCGCATTGTGACCTTCCAGCGCGCCGTCCATCGAGAAGACAATCACCTTCACCGCATCAGCCGGAACGTCCGTCGCCATGACAAACTTTTCGCCGGTCGCGTTGATGGTAATGCTGACTTCCTTCACGGTTTCGCCGGTCTTGTTGTAGACGGTGTAGTAGCCGGTCTGGTTGTTCGCAGCCTTGGCAGCGGCCAGCAGACCCTGCACATAGCCCAGCGTATCCACCAGCGTGCTGCTGGAGACGGCGTCCACCATTTCTTCCTTGGTCTTGCCTTCAATGGCAGCTTCCAGTTCGGCGATGGTCTTGCCGGTCACGAAAGCTTCGATGGCGTTGTAGCTCACGCCCAGCGGCGTGGTTGCGCCCGCCTTGGTCGTCATGTTGGTGCTGTACAGACCGTCGTTCACAACCTTAGAAGCCAGCACCTTGCCTTCGGGATAGTTCTGACCGAAGGAAGCGTCGGAGTTCGGAACGCCTTCCGCCGTGGCGGCATCCATGAACTGGAACTCGTCGATGTGCGCGGCAACGATGGTGTCGCCATCCATCGCCACGGTCAGCACAGCGAAGCAGGACGTGCCATGTGCGGCATACTCAACCTGACCGATTTTGACTTCAGCCAGCGCAGCCGTGGACAGCAGCATGATGGACAGGAGCAGTGCGAAAAACTTTTTCATAGGAGCCAACCTCTTTTTTGCGAAACTTGGCAGAATTTCTACCAGCAACACTATTATACGCGCAGCAATGCCGGTTTGTCCAGACAAACTTGTCAGAAAAATAGCAAAATCGTCGCTTGATGCAATCAGACGTTATTGCCGTATCGACCAGTCATTTGCGTCCGTACTTGCTCGATAACCTCATCCAGCACAAAATTACGGAACCAGTATTCCCCGTCATCAGGGAGATCAAGGTAGTCCGTGTAAAAGGGCATGACGCGCGTGTCCTGCTGGCGGAGCGTCCGAATCGCGCCTGTCCGGCAGTCCACTTCCGCGTTGAAGCTGCGCCCGTCGGGGTAATCCAGCGTCACTTTCCAGATGGGGTCGCCCTCGCCGGGGTCAATCAGCACACCGCCGCGCAGGGAGTAGTCATCGTCGCCCAACGCACGGGCAGCGTATTCCGCCGCGACCTCTTGAGAAATTGCGTAGTCAGGGATGTCGGGGTAAATCGTCTGACACAGGCAGGCAACAGACCAGTCGCCGACGTAGCTGCCGCTGATGCTTATCGCGGACTGGAAAGAACGGAGCGTCGCCTGATCCCAGCGCAGGATGTTGGCGCCGTACAAATCAACATAGCGCTGAACAATATGATTGGCGTACATGCCGTAGACGATGCCGGGCTGCGTGTTCGCGTCGCGGTAGAAGATGGTGACGCGCAGGTTTTCCGCCAGCGTGTTCCAGACGCGCACGGGCAGCAGAATGCTGGTGCGTAGGGCACTGAAGCTCGGAATCTGTACGGAGCCCACCACGGACAAGTCGCTGTCGCGCACGTCCATGAGGAAGTACCCCATGTCGGTGGACAGCCAGAAATGCCAAATCAGCTCACCATCCTCGCGATAAACAAGGAACGAGGAATTCTCATAGCACAGATGGGCGTTCAGCGATTTCAAGGCGGCAGCGGTCACATCATCGGCGGTGGATTTCGTGCTGGCATCAGGAACGACCTCCAGCGCCAGCAGGGCGTTGAACAGCGGCAACGTTTCATCTGTTTTCATCTGGCGCAGACCGGCTTCGCCCGTCTGGCTGCCGGTCAGCAGCGCTTGCAGCTGCTGGACGGTTTCGCGCTGGTAAATCGGGGGCAGATAGCCCTGCATCAGCAGCGTGAAGCGCGCTGCATCCAGCGGATTGCGGTTCCAGCCGATATCCAGCACTTCGCCGTACCAGTTCAGCGCTGCCCAGTAAATGTCGCCCTGCGACGTGTTCTGCGCATCCTTGGTGAAAATCACGACACCGCCGCCCGTGTAGTAGGAGAATCCGCCTGCCGTGTCCTCAAAATCGCTTTCAATAAAGCAGGTGTAGCCTTCTTCCGCCATATTCCGCTGATATTGGCGCTGGATGGCATCGCTGGCGGCAGACTGCGCCGTTTCGGCATCCACGGCGGGTACGCCATGGGAGAAGTCTGTGCGGTCAAGGGTGGACAGCAGCTGACTGGGGAAAAACTCCTGCGGCAAACCGTAGAGATTGCCGGAGTACGTCGTTGTCAGCAGCGCCCCGGTCAGCCCGTTCAGCTCCAGATACACGATGCTCTGCCCGCTGGGGGCATTCGGCTGGCGGATGGCAATCTTCCAGAAGTCGCCGGACGCGCCCGCAAGGTACTCTGCCGCCAGCACGTCGGACGATGAACCGCCCTGAATGGCGAGCGCGGCGGAAATGGCTTCTTCGCGGGTCAGCGCTTCCGCCGGAACATCCGGGAAGCCGTCGCGCCCGACGCTCAGGAACAGCTCATGCACCGTCTGCATTGACGAGCGATCCGCCCGCGAAAGCGCCAGAATATACACACGCAGCTGCATGGGCATCCATGTGCGCATGTCGTAGCCGAAAATGCGCCGGAAGCCGCGGGTCACTTCGTCCGCCGTGTGATTGCTGCCCGCACCGCGTTCCCGCCGCATTCGGCAAATGCTGCCGTCCTCCGCGTTCACCGCGACTTCGTATGTCGTGCCGAACGCATCCAGCGCATCAAAATTTGCGCAGTAATACGCTCCCTCACAGGTGCCGTCATAAACACCGGAAAGGAAGCGGATACCTACGCGATAGAAATCAAGATTGGTGAAATCCGCCTGCGGGTCGTCATTGGTGCGGATGTAGGCAACTGCGCGGGCAAGGGCGTCCTGCGCGGTGATTTCGGTGGAGAGCGGTTCGCGCGTCATGCCCGGCAGAATCCCCTGATAGCCGATTCTTTCAAGCGTCTGGCTGAGCGCCACCTGCGCGCGGATATCCCACTGCCCCAGCGACGACCCCACAGGGCAGAGAATTTCCAGCAGCGTGGAGAGCGAACAGCCACCGTCCTTTTCGACCTGCGTCATCAGCGCCGAAATCGCCTCTTCATCCACTGAAAACTGCAAATCCGCCGCGCTGGCCAGAAGCTTTTTCACCTGTGCCGCCGTCAGGAAATCGCCCTGACGGGTGACGTCGGCAGTGAGCTGCGGAGAATCGTCCGACAAAATCCCGGTTTGCAGCAGGACACCCGCGCCCAGTACCAGCACGAGCAGCACCGCCGCGATGGCCTGCCAGCGAATCACGCGCGGACGCTGTTCATCCTGCGAAACGCGGCGCAGGACGGCATTCACCTGCGCGTCGGTGACGTGCAGTCCGGCTAAATTCGTATCCAGCACCCGCTTGAGTTTATCAGACATAGCAGTCACCTCCTGTCAGCGAAAGTTTGAGCGCCTGTTCCGCTTTTTTGAGCCGCGTATGCACCGTCGACTTGCTGATGCCCAGCGCATCGGCGGTTTCCTGAAGGTTCATGTCCTGATAATAGTAAAGAATCAGCGGCTTTTTGAGGTCGTCGGGCAAGCGCAGGATGTCCAGCATCAATTCCCGATCCTCTGGCAGCACGGTCATCATGCCCTGCGGCAAGTCTTCCAGCGCGTGCCGCATGTCGATGTGCCGAAACCACCGTTTCCGCTGATAATCGCGGCAGACATTGATGGCAATGCGCATCAGCCACGTTTTGACGCTCGCGCCGTTGCGCTGCTCGAAGGTGTCCATGGCGCGCCAAGCGCGGAGGAAGGTGTCCTGCATGGCATCCTCAGCTTCACGCGCGTCGGAAAGGATGACGAAGCATGTGCGCAGGATGGCGGTGCCGTAGGTGCGCATCCAGTCTTCCAAGCGGCGTTCATTGGGGGATTGCTGCTCCATGCTTTGCCCTCCTTTCATTTTCAGGGTGATTTCAATGGATTAGACGCATAAAGCGGTGCGTTTTTCCAGGGGTAAGGGAAAATTGCGGAGAAAAATAATACGATTTCCCAATTCATCTGCGCTATTTGCTTGCGCCGCGCATTTTCATCCGGAAATAGTATAAGAAATCCTTATAGCCCCCTTCCTGAATTGATGTTTGTGTTTTGGAGAGAAGTATGGTATATTTTTCACAAAGTTGCGAAGAGCAACCAGAGTGTCTTCCCTGCACGGAGACATTCCAAAAAGGAAAGGGGTTTTTCATCATGAAGAAGCTGACGGCGCTGCTGCTCAGCCTGTGTATGGTGCTGACGATGGCCTGCGCGACGGCGCTGGCGGAGGTCAAGACAGCGAGTGCGACGGCGGAAGGGTTTGGCGGCGGAAACGTGACGGTCACGCTGAGCGTGGACGGTGACAAGCTGGTGAACGTGGAAATCGACGCGACATCGCAGACTGATTCCATCGGTGGAGCGGCGGCGAAGGTGCTGGCGGAGCAGATGCTGGCAAACAACTCCGTCGAGGTGGACGGCGTGACGGCGGCGACGGTGACATCCGACGCGGTGAAAGCGGCCGCGGCGGCTGCACTGGCGGAGCTGGGGCTGACGAACGCGGACTTGGCGAAGGTCGAGGCGGCGGAGAAGGAAACCTATACCGACCTGACTTGCGATGTGCTGGTCATTGGCACGGGCGCGGCTGGCGGAGCAGCGGCGATGGCGGCTGCGGAAGCCGGCGCGAAGGTCATTGCGATTGAAAAGCTGGCGACCATCGGCGGCACGTCTGCGATGGCGGGCGGCGGCATTGCGGCGCCGGAATCCTCCGAGCAGAAGAAGTACGGCATCGAGGATACCTGTGAAGCCTACGTCGATCTGTGGGTGGAATACAACCACAACGAATATTTCCGCGAAGACAGCGGCATGGATGAAGACCGCATCCGCTTCGTGGTGGGTCAGGCGGCGGGTCTGATTGACTGGCTGGAGGAGAACGGCTTCGAGTTCGGCCGTCCGATGAGCTTCGACCTGATTGAGGGCGTGGATCGCTTCCACTATGCCTCCAACGGCAAGCCCACCGACCTGCTCTATGCGAAGAATCAGGAGCTGGGCGTGGAATACTGGCTGGAGACGAAGGCAACAGCGCTGCTGACCGACGAAAATGGCAACTGCATCGGCGCGACGGTCGAAAAGGACGGTCAGACCTTCAACATCTACGCCAAGGGCACGGTATTGGCGACTGGCGGCTTCGGCAACAATCAAGAAATGATGGAACGCTTCACGCCCGTTGACGCGGCGCAGGTGGCGTACTTCTATGGCTCCGCAGGTCAGACTGGCGAGGGAATCCTGATGGCGGAGGCCATCGGCGCGGCGGTCTATGAGAAGGGCGCGCGTCTGGGCATGTCCTACGTTGTGGGCGACGGCACGAACGCGGAGCTGACCTCTCTGGGCGGCCCGTGGAGTCAGGCGCCGATTGTGGACAACACGGGTGTCCGCTTCGTCAATGAATACTGCCATTCCCTGAATTATCCGAGCCTGATTTACCGTCATGCGGCACCGTATTACTGCATCTACGGTTCTGACCGCGAGGACTATGCGGCGATTTTGGCGAACAACGTTGATGACCCGGCAGTGACCTCTGCGGATACGCTTGAAGAGCTGGCGGACAAGCTGGGCTTTGACAAGCAGGCGTTCCTTGACTGCATCGCGGTCTACAATGCGGCGAAGGACACCGGCGTGGATGCGGCGTTTGGCGCGCGCGTGGATTTCATGAATTTCGCGACGGTTGGCCCGTTCTACGCGGTGCAGATTGCGCCTCAGTACACAGGCACGATCGGCGGCGTCGTGACGGACACCTCCGCGCAGGTGCTTCGTGCGGACGGCACGGTCATCGGTGGCTTGTACGCGGCGGGCGAAGCCTCCAACGGCGCGCTGTACGATCTGGTCTACATGTCCGGTTCGTCTTTCCTGAACGCGCTGTCGATGGGCCGCATTGCGGGTGAAAACGCGGCAAACCAGCAGTAATCGGTTGATAAAAATGGCACCAGACCGAAGCGGCAAATGCTGCGAAGGGCTGGTGCTTTTTTTGATGCGGGGATGGGGTGATTCATTGTACTGCGGAACAAGTCAATTTTGATAGTGGCGACCCAAGAGGTCAAGGGGACGATTAGAAAACACTTTGGTCGTCTCCGTTGGACTTCGCGCGATTGAGTTGAGCGCTTCGCCATACTCTTTCCGCGTGTTTAGCCCTTTTTCATTTCCTCTATCATGCAGTCGCGAATCATCCGAATCGCCGGTGTCAGCCGTCTGCATACCAGCACCGACCGATGATGCCCAATATCCTCCGTCAGCGGAATCAGCTTCACACCCTTGAAATAGGATGGCTTTCTCGCTGGAAAGAAGGAAATCCCCAGATTCAGCGAAACCATCAAAATTTGCATATCTGCCGAATCCGCATAAATAATCGACTGATTCGGAAATCCCAGATTCTGTGCCCAGTCGTGAATCGCGCCGCGCCCGCTGCGCGATTGGTCGAGGGCAAGCAGAATCAACGGATACGCGCGTAAATCAGAAAGCGACACAACCGACTTTTCCGCTAATGGCGACGCTTCGGAAACGGCGGCAATCATCGGCACATCGTAGAGTATCTCCTGATAGGTGTTCCGCTGGTCGATTTCGCCGGGAAGCGTCAGCACCATGTCGCATTGCCCGCGGTAGAGGGCGTCGGACATGGCCGTCAGCGATAGGTACAGCGGGTGAATCACCAAATTGGGCAGGTGCGGATGCAGGGAAAGGTACGCATCGACAATCAGCTCTTTTTCCAGCGGCCCGTTGTAGCCGATGTGGATGGCGCTCACACGGTGCGCATCGGCGAAAGCATCCTGCAATTCAAGCTGAATCCCCATCAGGCGCTCGGCGTAGGGGAGAAACTGCTCGCCTTGGTCGGTCAGCACCGCGCCGGTAGACAGACGGTGGAACAGCGCACAGCCCATTTCTTTTTCCAGCGACGCAATCTGCTGGCTGATGGCGGTCTGGGAGACGTACATGTTCTTCGCAGCGGCGGAGAAGCTGCCTTCGCGAACGACGGCGAGAAAATACGCGATTCGGTCGGTGTTCATGCGAAAAGACCTCCACTGGGGACAAAAAACTCCCTTCCGCGGTGCGCAGAAGGGAGCAAAGATGCGAGCGGTTAAGGGCGCTGACCCATGCCGCCTTCGAGGGTGATGGTCTCGCCGGACATGAATTTGAAGTCCGGGGAAGCCAGCTGGACGCACACACGGCCAATTTCCACCTCGGAATCGCCGTAGTGGCCCATCGGGGGCATCTTGACATTCGCCTTGAACGCCTCGGGATATGCCTTCTGGAAGTTCTCCAGCTGCGTCGTCCATGCCAGCGGGCAGACGACGTTGACGTTGATGCCGTCCTTGCCCCATTCGGTGGCGGCAACGCGGGTCAGACCGCGAATGCCTTCCTTTGCCGCGGCATACGCGCACTGCCCGTAGTTACCGAACAGGCCCGCGCCGGAGGCGAAGTTGATGACAGCACCCTTCGTTTCCTTCAGATAGGGGTAGCACGCCTTCATATAATAGAATGTGGCGTACAGACCGGAATACAGTGCGAGATTGAACTGCTCGGTGGTATGGTCAGCCAGCGGAACGCCGGATGCGGAAGCCTGCGCGTTGTTAATCAGCACGTCGATGCGGCCGAAGGTGTCAATCGCCTGCTTGACGACATTGTTCACAACAGCCTCGTTGTCCGCGCTGTCATTCACGTCCGCCTGCACGCACACCACCTTCACGCCATAGAGGCGTTCCAGTTCTTCCTTCGCGTCGGTCAGTTTCTTCACGTTGCGCCCCGTGATGACCAGATTCGCGCCTTCCTTGGCGTAAGCGGTCGCAATGCCGTAGCCAATCGAACCGCAGCGGCCGTTGCTGAGCTTCGCATAGCCCGCGCCGGTAATAATCGCTGTCTTTCCTGCCAGAAAACCCATTATATATTTCCTCCTTCATGGTGAAGGGCTGAACAAGCAGCCTGTGCACTTATGGTATCACAGATGATGCGGAAAAGCAAGAGCGGACGGCACAAAATGGACAAGAATTGATGATTTTTTCACAATGTCGCCGGGCTCCAATCGGAAAAACGGAAAAGAAACAGCAAAAGTTTGATGAATTGTTTGACGCATCCCATTCATTGCACTATAATGGAGCCAGTAGCGTTCCGGGCGTACTGCGCGCCCGGCAAAGTGGGAGGAACGCGGAATGAAGGCAGAGAGCAAACGCTCGGTGCGCATCATGCTTCAGTGGCTGCTGAGCGCGGCGACGGTGCTGATGGCGGCGCTGCTGATTTGGCAGTGCGTGACCATCTATCATGAAGGCATCGCGCCGGAAAACATGGGCGAAAACGGGCTGCGGATTCACGATATTTACAGCCGGGAAATTGTCACGGCGCACTTCGCCTCGATTGCGTGGAGCGTGTGGGTCTTTCTGGCGCTGCTGGCGGCGAACATCATCGCCGGAAAGCCGGAGCAGAAGGAATCGCTTCGCGCGCCGGTGGAGAATCAGCTGCTGATGCTGCGCGCGCGGACGGAGGAGACGGACGAAATCCGCAAAGTGAAGAAACAGCGTATCGGCGTATGGTGCGGCGCAGCGATTCTGTGCCTGATTTGCGGGGGCATGGCGGGGCGATTCCTGCTGGACTGGTCGAATTTTGCCTCGCGTGATTTGGAAGTCGTCGTGCGCCAGATGGCGATTGAAACGTTCCCATGGATTGGGCTGGCGTTCATCTTCCTGATGGCGGCTGAGCAGTGGAATTTCCGCCTGTTGATGAAGGAATTGGAACTGCGCAGGAGCGCCCCGAAGCGCAAGCCGGATGCAGCCGCTCCGGAAAAGACGACGGGCAGGAACGTCATCCGCGTGATCATCGCGGCGGCGGCGGTGGCGCTGATTGTGCTGGGTGTGATGAACGGCGGCATGTTCGATGTGCTGGTGAAGGCAATCAATATTTGTACGGAGTGTATCGGCCTTGGCTAAGAAATTTGCGGCATGGTGGAGCGCCCATAAGCCCACCACCCGGCGGCTCATACAGGTCTACGCCGCCCTGCTCTACAACGCCTATGTGAAGGGATTCATCAAGGGCGACATCTACACCGGCGGCATCAAGAACTTTTGCGTGCCGGGGTTCAACTGCTACTCCTGTCCGGGCGCGATTGGCGCATGTCCGCTGGGAGCGCTGCAAAACGCGCTGGCGTCCTCGGATAAGCGCGCGCCGTACTACGTTCTGGGCATTCTGATGCTCTACGGGCTGATTTTGGGGCGCACCATCTGCGGCTGGCTCTGTCCGCTGGGGCTGATTCAGGAATTGTTCTACAAGATTCCGACGCCGAAGGTGAAGAAGAGCCGCTTCACCCATGCGCTGTCGTATCTCAAATACGTCCTGTTGGCGGTGTTTGTGGTCATCATCCCGCTGGCGTACAGCCTGCAGCAGTATCCCGTGCCGGGCTTCTGCAAGTACATCTGCCCGGCGGGGACGTTCGAGGGCGCAATGGGCTTGCTGGCGAACCCGGTCAATGCGGGCAAGTTCTCCATCCTCAACATCCTCTTTACGCGCAAATTCGTCATCATGGTGGCGATTCTGCTGGCGTGCGTGTTCTTCTACCGCGCGTTCTGCCGCTTTCTCTGCCCGCTGGGGGCGATTTACGGGCTGTTCGCGCGTGTGTCGATTCTCGGCGTGAAGGTCGAGAAGAGCAAATGCACGAACTGCGGGCGCTGCGTGGCGCACTGCAAGATGGATATTCGGCATGTGGGCGACCATGAGTGCATCCACTGCGCATCGTGCGTGGACGTTTGCCCGACGAAAGCCATCAGCATGAAAATGGGCAAAATTACGCTGAAAGCGAACGAAGTGCAGCCGATGAAGCCGGGCGAAGAACCGCAGCCGGAGGACAACAAAAAGCGCACGAACCGCCGCATTCGCGTGATGGCGGCGTGGACGGCGGCGCTGGTAGTGCTGGGCGTGGTGATGTGGCAGGTAAACAAGGCGGACACGGTGGAAGAACCGGTAAGTCAGCCCACCGCGACGGAAACGCTTGCGCCCGAAGCCACGGAAGCGCCGGACGACGATACGCCCGTGGGCTACGAAGTCGGCATGAAGTGCCCGGACTTCACGGTTCCGCTGTACGGGGAAGAAGGCGGCGAATTTACGCTGTCGGCGCAGAAGGGGAAAGTGACGGTCATCAACTTCTGGGCGACATGGTGCACGCCGTGCGTGGCAGAGTTGCCGTATTTTGCGGAGCTGTACGCGGAGTACGGCGACGAAATCTCGCTGGTGGCGATTCACTCGAACCTCGTGACGGACGATGTAGACAAGTTCCTCGCGAAGGAGAACCTGAATATGCCGTTCGCGCTGGACAAGACGGGCGCGGTGATTAAATCGTTGGGCGGCTCGACACAGCTGCCGATGACGGTCATTGTCGATGCAGATGGGAAAATCGTGTACAACAAGGTCGGGTCGGTGACGCTGGAGATTCTCGAAGGGCTGGTAAAGCCGCTGCTGCCCGAAAAGGAAGACGACACGCCCGTGGGCTGTGAAGTCGGGATGAAGTGCCCGGACTTCACGGTTCCGCTGTACGGGGAAGAGGGCGGCGAATTCACGCTGTCAGCGCAGAAGGGAAAAGTGACGGTTATCAACTTCTGGGCGACATGGTGCACGCCGTGCGTGGCAGAGCTGCCGTATTTTGCGGAGCTGTACGCGGAGTACGGCGACGAAATCTCGCTGGTGGCGATTCACTCGAACCTCGTGACGGACGATGTAGACAAGTTCCTCGCGAAGGAGAACCTGAATATGCCGTTCGCGCTGGACAAGACGGGCGCGGTGATTAAATCGCTGGGCGGCTCGACGCAGCTGCCGATGACGGTCATTGTCGATGCGGACGGGAAAATCGTGTACAACAAGGTCGGGTCGGTGACGCTGACGGTGCTGGAAGGGCTTGTCGCGCCGCTGCTGGCGGAGTAACCAATCAATATGGGCAGGGGGATTCGTTCTCCCTGCCTTTTTCAATTGTAACAAATGCGTCGGAACGCTTGCGGAATAGCCTCTTTGCTGGTATCATGAAGGCAGAAATCACCATAGGAGGGAAAACGCATGAAGAAACTGTTGTGCGGGATACTGTGCCTGCTGATGCTGTTAGGCTGCGCGTCAGCGGAGGGGTATTGGTACAGCGCGAAGGGCGACAACGGCTTGTGGGGGCATATCGACGAGATGGGGAACTGGGTGATTCCGCCGAAATTCGACAGTGCGGGCGACTTCCGGGGCAATTATGCGTGGATTCAGCAGGGCGACCGGGAGGGGTTCGCGAACCGCGACGGCGAAATTGTGCTGCTACTGGATGAGAATGTAGTGACAGACAGCGGCTATGATGGCTTCTATTACGGCGGACGCGAAACGGGCATTTGGCTGCTATACAAGAAGGCGACGGGGAAAAACAGTCTCGGCACGGAATGGCTGGAAGGCTTCTTTGATGTGCAGAGCGGTGTTTACAGCGGCTTGAAGTGGCGGGGCGTGAATCATAGGGAGTCGAACAGCCGCTTGATTGCCGTGGCAGACGAAACCGGCAAGTGGGGCTATGTCAGCCGCGATACGGGCGAAATGGTGATTCCGGCAAAGTATGATTCGGACAACATGGGTTCCAATTTTTATGACGGGTATGCCGTTGTCACATTCTGGGACGATGATTACAACATTGTGCAGACGCTGCTGCTGGACGAAACGGGGAAGGAATATCCCCTGCCGGAGGGCATCAATGCGGCGAACTGCGATACCGTGATTAGCGGCGGGCTGTTTGAGGTGGTGGACGAGAACGGCTTATACGGCTATTGTAATACAAGCGGCGAAGTGGTGATTGAACCGCAGTTTGCGTATACCTTCGAGTTTGCAGACGGCTATGCGGAGGTTGAATTGACCGACGGCACTTATGGTGTCATCGACCAAACGGGGAAAGTTGTGATGCGCACGACGGATACGCACTATGCAGACGTCCGGCATGGCTGCTATGTGCTGCCGACGGGCGAACACAGCTTCACGATGTACAGCGTGGCGGGCGAGGAGTTGTTCACCCTGCAAGGCGAAAATATCGTGCGGCTGTGGACGCCGGAAGAAAACGGCTTGTGCATGTACGTTGTGGAGAAGGGCAGACAGCGCCGCTGCGGTTGGGTGAACATGCAGGGCGAAATCATCAGCGAAGCGAAGTGGACATTCCCGGAATACGACCAGCCGGACGTGTATTTCCCGTCGGGCTTGCAGGCAGTGTACGATATAGACGGCACGAGGCTGGCAGGGTATCTCGACGAAAGCGGCGAACTGGCGATTCCGCTGCAATTCAGCTTTGTGACGCAATTTTACGGCGAATTAGCGTATGTGGGAATGGTGCAGGACGACGGCACGACCCAATACGGCTACATCAACCAGCAGGGCGAATGGGTGTACAGCTGGACGGAATAAGGAGGGAAAACGCATGAAGAAACTGTTGTGCGGGCTGCTGTGCCTGCTGATGCTGTTAGGCTGCGCGTCAGCGGAGGGGTATTGGTACGCCGCGAAAGGCGACAATGGCTTGTGGGGACACATCGACGAGATGGGGAACTGGGTGATTCCGCCGCAGTTTGATGAGACGTCGATTTTCTTCGCAGAAGAGGATTATGCGTGGATTCAGCAGGGCGACAGGCAGGGGTTTGTCAGCCGGACGGGTGAAATTCGACTGCTGGAAGATACGGAAGATCCGCTGGTTGATTATTTCAGCAATGTTTGGATTGTCATGGAATATTACGGTGCAGAATCGGAAATAGACCAAAGAGCGGGCTTTTTTGACCCGACAAACGGGGTATACAGCGGGCTGCAATGGGCGCTCGTGCGCGAGATGGCTTCGGACAGCCGTCTGATTGCCGTAGCGAATGATGACTACTATGCCCAGTGGGGTTATGCCAGCCGCGACACGGGCGAGCTGGTGATTCCCTACCGCTATGGGGCTTATGATAGGGGTGCGAATTTCTGTGAGGGCTACGCGGCGGTTTACACGGAGGATGAAAACTATGTCATTCAGGAATGCTATCTGCTGAATGAAGCCGGGGAGGAAACGCCGCTGCCGGACGGAATGCAGTTTGCAAATATATATGACCCCTGCGTCAGCGAAGGACTGATTGCGGTGGAGGACGAAAATGGGCGGGTCGGCTACTGCAACACGGCTTGCGAAGTGGTGATTGCGCCGCAGTTTGCGGAGGCGGAGGATTTCAGCGGTGGCTATGCAGCAGTGAAATTTTCTGAAGAGGAATGGGGAATCATTGACCACGCAGGCAATGTACTGATGCGCACAAATGCGCCGTATGACCATTATATGCAGAACGGCTATTATGTGCTTCCGGCGGAAAACGACGGATTGACGATGTGCCACGTCGAGCAGGGCGAACTGTTCACGTTGCAAATTGAGAATCTCGTGGAGTTTTGGAAACCGGAGAGAAACGGCTTGTGCATCTATAAGACGCACACTGGGGACAACTATCGTTGCGGCGTGGTGAACATGCAGGGCGAAATCATCAGCGAAGCGAAATGGTGGCTGCCGCAGGCGCTGCCTATGGACGACCATTACTTCTCCGGCTTCCTGCTGGTGCAAGACCCAGATACCATACTGTATAATTACATCAATGAGCGCGGTGAGCTGCTGACGTCTTTGCCGATTTCGTATGCATTGGACTTTAACGGCGCACTGGCGTATGTTGTGGTCGAGCAGGACGACGGCACGACCCAATACGGCTACATCAACCAGCAGGGCGAATGGGTGTACAGCTGGACGGAATAATCCCTCGGCGGCGGTGGAAAATGAACATCGCCGCTTCTTTGTGCCTTGACATGGAATGTCCTCAATGGTATAATAAAGATGATATTGTCCATCTGCCTGCACGGGCGCTGCGGGAAAAAGCGGCAGTGCCCGTTTGGAGGCGCGGAAAACACATGACGCAGGGGGATGAGCGCATGAAAGCTGCGAAAGCGTCGATTCGCCAGCGCCTGACCCACAGCAAACTGCCGATGCTGGTGTTGGTCGGCGTTGTTTTATTTGCGCTCATTTTCCTTGGGATGCGCTTTTTCACCCGCTATACGCGAGAAGAACTCTACCGCGAAAGCCAGAATCAGCTGACGGAAATTACGTCGCAAATGTACGAGAAGCTCTCCATCACGCTGGAACAGCAGTGGGATTTCCTGACTGTAATGGATAGGTCCGTAGCTTTCTACGCCCCGACGACACAGGAGGCACTCGTGCAGCTGCTTCAGGCGACACAGAATCAGCTGATGTCGCAGGACAGCGCCCTGCGATTCCTTGCGATTGACGAAAGCGGAAACCTGATTAACGCGGCGGGAGAGCGGATGCCCTGCGAGTTTGCCGATACGCTTGGCATGACGGGGCGACAGTGTTTCCTTATTCGCGGCAAGGGCGGCGACGAAAATCAAATGGTCTTTTCCCTGCCCATCATGCAGCCGCTGACGGTTGCGATGGGGGAAAAGAGCATCCGCATCACGCATCTGGTGCTGCTCAAGGGCATGAGCAGCCTGACGCCGTTCTTCCGCAGCAGCGCATTTCACACGCAGAACAGCACCTATGTCGTCATCAGCGACGGCGTGAAGATGTATTCCGACGCGGCGGATGAGAACATCAACTTTCTGGGACGGAACATTTATCCGGCGCTGCGGACGCTCCGCTACCCGCACGCGGGCAATTTTGATAACTGTTTGACGGAACTTGAAGCATCCGACAATCATTTCACCTGCACCGATGTGCTGGTGGAAAAAACACAGTATTTCTTGTGCATGAAGCGCCTAACTGGATGCGACTGGACGATGCTGTTTCTTGTGCCGGGGGTGGAGGTCGCTGCCGGTGCGCGCGCAATGGTGGATTCGATTACGCTGATAGTCAACATTGCGTTCTTCGTCTTGATGCTGCTGACGGTGGGGGCAATGTACTTTCTGTTGACGGCGATGCAGAACCGGGAGCGCTACGCCGTGGAGACGGAGAACGCGCAGGCGCTTGCACAGGCGAACGCGGAGCTGGATCAGGCACGTCAGGCAGCGGTGGATGCGCTGAAACTGGCGGAATCCGCCAACGTATCCAAGACGGCGTTCCTGACGAATATGAGCCATGACATCCGCACACCCATGAACGCTATCATCGGCTTGACGAACCTGATGCAGCACGACCTGAACAATCCGGAGAAGCTGCAGGCGTATATCGACAAGCTGCACACATCCAGCGAGCATCTGTTAGGGCTGATCAATGACGTGCTGGACATGTCCAAAATCGAGAGCGGCGCGGTGACGCTGCGCATGGATGAAGTCAATCTTGCTGAGCAGATTGAGCAGATTGAAGCCATCATCCGCCCGCAGACGCGCCAGCGCGGGCAGCACTTTATCGTCCGCGCGAGCCAGATTCACCACGAGAACTTCATCGGCGATGCGACCCGTCTGCGGCAGGTGCTGCTGAACATCCTGTCCAACGCGGTCAAGTATACCCAGCAGGGCGGCGAAATCAGCCTTGACGTGCGCGAGGTGTCCCGCAGCGGGCATTCGTATGTGAAATATGCCTTTGTGGTCAAGGACAACGGCATCGGCATGACGGAAGAGTTCCAGAAGCATCTGTTCGACGTGTTCACCCGTGCGGAGGATTCCGTGACGAACAAGGTGCAGGGCACGGGGCTGGGCATGGCGATAAGCAAGAGCATTGTGGACATGATGGGCGGCGTGATTAACGTCGAGAGTGCGCCGGGCGAAGGCAGCCGCTTCGAAGTGCTGCTGGAGTTCAAGGTGGACGCACAAGCGGATGACCGCGCGCACACGGTGAAGGACTGCCACCTGCTGCTGGTTGGCTATGCGCCGGGGCGCGTGGCGGACGTGCAGGATGCGCTGGAACACACACCCGTGACGGCGGAGGCGGTCGAGCGCCCTGAAGACGCGGTGGGCATTCTGCGGCAGGAGGATGTGGACGTAGTGCTTTTGTCCTGCCAGTACCGCGCGCCGGAGATGCTGCGCCCGCTGGTTCGCCAGATGCGCGAGGCCGCCGGGAAGCCGATTTTCGTATTCTGTATGCAGGCGGGGCAGCGCGAGGAAGTGCTGGATATCATCAGCGCCTGTGGGCTGGACGGCTTTGTGCCGCTGCCGTTCTTCCTCTCCAATCTGGAGAACGAGATGGCGAAACTGCGTACGGAATTCGGCAATATCGGGAACGTGGACGGCACATCGGTGCTGAACGGGATGCGGCTGCTCTGCGCGGAGGACAATCCGCTGAATGCGGAAATTCTGGAAGAACTGCTGCACATGCAGGGCGCGACCTGCACGATTTACAGCGACGGCAAGCAGCTGGTGGAGGCGTTCGACCACGTCCGCCCCAGCGACTACGACGTTATCCTGATGGACGTGCAGATGCCCGTGATGAACGGCTACGAAGCGACGCGCGCCCTCCGCGCCAGCGACAATCCCGTCGGCAGGACGATTCCGATTATCGCGATGACCGCGAACGCCTTTGCGGACGACATTCAGCAAAGCATGGATGCGGGCATGGACATGCACCTTTCCAAGCCGATTGACATTGCGGTGCTGGAAAAGACGCTGAGCCTCTTCCGCACGGACAAGAAGAACCATGGGCGTGCGGTGTTTAAGCGGAGGGTGATGGAGATGGAGAAGTGAGGGGGAAAGCCTCCGGTATGCATAGTTGAAATCAAAAAAGGGGTTGTCACAATTTGTGGCGACCCCTAAAAACTTATCGCAACAGTCTTTCCCAATCATCAGGGAAACCAATACATTTGAGATTCACGTCAGGGCATTCATCAATAATCGCGCGAAGATTCAGAACGAACGTATTCCAAATGCTTTCTCCGTGCATGATGTATTTGAGTGCAAGGCAGTCAGTAAAGAGTCTTGAATTTGCATATTGGCTTTCTTTCGGTGGCAGTTTTGCGAGCGAATTGAGAGGCATGTTATATAGTCTGCCATAGTGAGCACATATGTTGCGAATCTCGACAAGTGCGGCGAACCAACTTTTGACATATACAAACCCGGTTTGGAAGTTCAGTGCTATTGCTTTTTGATCCTCTCGTTTCATGAGCGAATACAGTGTGGACAATGCTCCGAGGGAGAGAAGTTCAACCACAACCCAAATAGGAAAATGCCCTTCGTATTTTTGCATGTGGTGAACCACCATTGGTTTTTTTGACTGCTTTCTAATCTCGGCATCCACACGTTCATTGAAAACATCGAACATGTCTTTTCCGAACACACCGCTTATCCAAGGTTTGAAAAAAGAACGGTCACGATAGCATTCTGCACCGTATTTTATTGCTAAATGATATGAAATACATGACCGCAGTCTGATTTCAACATACTCAATCACGGGACTGATGATATTCCGAAGTCTACTGTCAAACTGATAGAGCGAATAGATTTGTTCAAGGCTTGTACCCTCACGATACTTGTCCGTTTGCTTATCAAGCAAATCAATTCCATAGGCACTCAAACGATAGTAGTTGACAGTTTTCAAAATTTCTTTTGCCTTTGCACAATCAGCGATAATCAGCCCGTGCTTTTCCTGCAAATTTAGAATTTGCTCATCGTAGGTCTTGGGTATCTTCATTTGAACCAAATCAGCCATTTCAGCATTCCTCACAGTAAAAAAAGTCCCACCTTGGTTCGCAGTGCATCTTTCGATGCCTTATGCGTGGTGGGCTCGCTCAATATTATAATATACCCGATTGCCTGTTTTGTCAAGCCCTCGATGAGAATTTTTATGAGTTTGGGCGACTGGGGGCTTACAGTCTGGTCGCGCCCATCTGGCGCGACAATATGTGAGTGGTCGAATGTGCAGCTTGAGGGCGCTCCTGCGGGAGCGCAAAGTTACTGGCAGGGACGCTTCGCTGCCTGCGCCTTGGTTGAGCGCGTTTAGCATACTGGTCGCCCGCGGAACGGTTGGGGCGTTGCCCCAAACCCCACAAGGGACGCTGTCCCTTGACCCTGCAAGGGGGATCCCCCCTTGACCCCTCCGCGCGATTCAGTTAGTCTCTCTACCATGCTCCTTCCGCGTGTTTATCCTCCTATCCTTAACCTAAAAACCGCGCGGTCTATGTTTCCACAGACCGCGCGGTTCATTTTATACCATCACCAGCGCATATAAAGTTCGCCATTCTCATTCACGTCGATGGTCAGCGTATCGCCCGGCTTCACATCTGCGGCAATAATATGCTTTGCCACCAGCGTCTCAATCTTCGACTGAATGAACCGCTTCAGCGGACGCGCACCGTAGACCGGGTCAAAGCCCTGATCAATCACGGCATTCATCGCCGCGTCGGTCAGCTCCACCTTCAGCTGACGATCTGCCAGACGCTTGTTCAGGCTGTCCAGCATCAGCAGCACAATCTTGCTGATTTGCTCCTTCGTCAGCGGCTTGTAGTACACAATCTCGTCAATACGGTTCAGGAACTCCGGACGGAAGTGCGTCTTCAGCAGCGCATCGACCTGCGCGCGCGCTTCGGGCGTAATGTCGTCGTTCGCGATGCCGTTCAGGATGTACTCGCTGCCGAGGTTGCTCGTCATAATGAGGATGGTGTTCTTGAAGTCCACCGTGCGCCCCTGACTGTCGGTGATTCGGCCGTCGTCGAGCACTTGCAGCAGGACGTTGAATACATCCGGGTGCGCCTTCTCCACTTCGTCGAACAGCACGACGGAGTACGGATGGCGGCGGACGGCTTCGGTCAGCTGACCGCCCTCGTCATAGCCGACATATCCGGGAGGTGCGCCAATCAGACGCGATACGCTGAATTTCTCCATGTATTCGCTCATGTCGATACGCACCATGTTCTTCTCGTCGTCAAACAGCGCCTGCGCAAGGGCCTTTGCCAGCTCGGTCTTGCCGACGCCGGTCGGGCCAAGGAACAGGAAACTGCCCAGCGGACGGTTCGGGTCTTGGATGCCCGCACGGGAGCGCAGGATGGCTTCGCTCACGCGCTTGACAGCTTCATCCTGCCCAATGACGCGCTGATGCAGCGTGTCCTCAAGGTGAAGCAGTTTCTCGCGCTCGCCCTCCATCAGCTTCGCGACCGGGATGCCCGTCCAGCGGCCGACGATTCGGGCGATTTCCTCCTCCGTCACCTTGTCGCGCAGCAGGCTGTCCTCGCCCTTGGACTTCTCGGCGATGGCTTCTTCCGCCGCCAGTTCCTTCTTGAGCTTCGGCAGCTCGCCGTACTTCAGTTCTGCCGCCTTGTTCAGGTCATACTGACGCTCGGCGCGTTCCATTTCGGCGTTCACGCGCTCGATTTCCTCGCGCAGCTTGTTCACCTTCGTGATGGCGTTCTTTTCGCTTTCCCACTTCGCCTTCATCTGGTTGAATTCGTCGCGCTGCTCCGCCAGCTCCTTCTGCACCTCTGCCAGACGCGCCTTGGTCAGCTCGTCGTCGTCCTTCTTCAGTGCCGCTTCCTCAATTTCCAGCTGCATGATGTGGCGGTTGATGTCGTCCATCTCTGTCGGCATGGAGTCGATTTCGGTACGAATCATGGCGCACGCTTCATCCACAAGGTCAATCGCCTTGTCGGGCAGGAAGCGGTCGGTGATATAGCGGTTGGAGAGCGTTGCGGCGGCAATCAGGGCGTTGTCCTGAATTTTCACGCCGTGGAACACTTCGTAGCGCTCCTTCAGGCCGCGCAGGATGGCAATCGTGTCTTCAACAGACGGTTCGCCCACCATGACCGGCTGGAAACGGCGCTCCAAAGCAGCGTCCTTCTCGATATACTGGCGGTATTCATTCAGCGTCGTCGCGCCGATGCAGTGCAGCTCGCCGCGCGCCAGCATCGGCTTCAAGAGGTTGCCAGCGTCCATTGCGCCGTCCGCCTTGCCTGCGCCGACAATCGTGTGCAGCTCATCAATGAACAGCAGGATGCGCCCTTCGCTGCGCTTGATTTCCGCAAGCACCGCCTTCAAGCGCTCCTCAAACTCGCCACGGAATTTCGCGCCGGCAATCAGGCTGCCCATATCCAGCGAGAAAATCGTCTTGTCCTTCAGCGAATCCGGCACGTCGCCGCGCACGATTCGCTGCGCCAGCCCTTCGGCGATAGCGGTTTTGCCGACGCCCGGTTCGCCAATCAGCACCGGGTTATTCTTCGTCTTCCGGCTCAAAATACGGATGACGTTGCGGATTTCGCTGTCACGGCCGATAACCGGATCGAGCTTATGCTGCCGCGCCATCTCCACAAGGTCAGAGCCGTACTTCTTCAGTGCGTCATACGTTTCCTCCGGGTTGTCGGTGGTCACGCGGGTTGCGCCGCGCACGCCGGAAAGCTCCTTCAGGAACTTCTTCTCGTCGTAGCCCATGCGGGTCAGAATTTCCTTGACGTGGGCGTTCGGCTTCGACGCGATACCGAGGAAAACATGCTCAACGGAGAGGTACTCGTCCTTCATCTGCTTGGCGCGGTTTTCCGCCTCCAGCAGGGCTTTCTCGAAGTCCGGGGAAATATAAACCTTGTCTGCCTCGCGGCCGGGGCCAGACACGCGCGGAATCCGGGACAGCGCATCATTCAGCGCCGCACGGAAAGCATCCACGCTGATGCCGCACCGGGTCAGCAGCTGCGGGATGAGCGCCTTCGCATCTTCCGTCAGGGAGAGCAGCATATGCTCCTCATCCACCTGCATGTGCTGATATTCCACCGCGATTTGTTGGGCGCGCTGGAGAGCTTCCATCGTTTTCTGGGTGAACTGGTTCGTGTTCATAACCAAACCTCCTTCCGAGGGTTTGACTTTCTTTGACTTTCGTCAGACTCTATTGTATTCATTTTCTCCTGTTTGTCAAGAGGTTTTTTTGAAAACTTTTTGTGAACAAATGAGAGGAATGAGGTCATCAGTATTCCGTGCTGAGCAGAAAATCCGCAATGTGCATGGTGCGGATGCCCTGATAGTTGCCGCCCGCAAACGCATCTGTGGTGAGTACATATTTGGGGTAGTTGTCGCGGATTTCCAGCAGACGCTCATACTCCCGCTTGGCGGTCTTTTCTGAGCGAATCTCCTGCGTGACCTGAACGTAGAGCCTTTCGTTCTGCCGCTCTGCAACAAAGTCGATTTCGCCGCCGTCGGTTTTGCCCACGTTGACTGTGTACCCGCGGCGGCAAAGTTCCAGATAGACGATGTTTTCCAAGCTGGCGGCGACGCTGTCCGCGTCATAGCCCAGCACGCTGTACCGCAGAGCGACATCCGCCAGATAGAATTTCTCCTGCGTCTTCAAGAGCTCGCGCCCCTGCAAGTCATAGCGGATGCAGCGGTGCAGCAGGTACGCCTTTTCGAGCTTCTCCAAGTAGTTGTAAACTGTTTCGTTGTCCAGCGAATGATGCTCCGATTTCAGATAGTCGGCAATGGACTTCGCGGAGAAGGTGTTGCCGACGTTGTTGAAGGTGTATTTGACGATACGTTCCAACTGGTCGATTTTTCTGATTTGACTGCGGCGGACGATGTCGGAAAAAATTGTGGAATTGTAAATATCGCGCACGATGGTGTAGACTTCCTCCTGCGAATAGGCTTGCAGGTGCGTCGCCGGAAATCCGCCGAGACGGACATAGTTCGCCAGCTCTGTTTTTGCGTCGCTGACGGGCGCATACTGCCGCTTGAACATCAGATATTCGCCGAAAGACAGCGTGAAAATGCGGAAGGAGATATACCGCCCGGTCAGGTAAGTGGCGATTTCGGAGGACATCATGCGGGAATTCGAGCCGGTGACATATAAGTCCACATCAAAATCGGACGCCAGCGAATTCACGACCCGCTCCCATCCCTCGATTTCCTGCACTTCGTCAAGGAACAAGTACGTTTTCCCTTCTGTTGACAGGCGGGATTTCAGCTGGTCATACATGTCCTTTGCGGTCAAATCCACATATTCCATCGAATCGTAGCGGCAGCTGATGATACGCTCGTCGGGAATATGCCGCTCCGTTTTCAGGCGCTCCATAATCATTTTGAGAATGGTGGATTTCCCGCAGCGGCGCACGCCGGTGAGAATCTTCACAAACGGCGTATCGGTGTACGCCATGATTTTGTCCATATATAAGGGTCTATCAATCACAAAAATCACCTCCGATAAGGGTAGTATATCCTAAAATGAGGGGCAAGTCAAACATTTTTGCGATTATACTACGAAAAACTTCATAAATATAGCGGCGCTTGCGGTTATATTCCGAACAACCCGTCCGCCGACACCAAAAGAGGGCAGCCCATGCCGCCCTCTTCACGATGATATGCGCCCATCACTTTTTCAATGCCGCCAAAAGCTCGTCAAGGTTCTTGTATCCCGGAACATTCGGTTTTTTCGCAATCCGCGCGGGAATGGCAAGATGCGCTGTACTTGCATTCCCCTCGGTTTGACACGCCCCCTTCAATGCGCTATAATCATCTCCGAAACCATCGTACAGGAGGTCAACCCATGATTCGACGGGCGACGGAGGCGGATTTGCCGGAAATGCGGCGCGTGTTTGATGCCGCGCGCGCGTATATGGCAGCGCAGGGCAATCCGAACCAGTGGGAGCCGGGGTATCCGACGGACGAAGTGCTTCGCGGCGATATGGCGCGCGGCGGATTGCATGTGCTGGCGGATGATACGGGGATTTATGGCGCGTTCGCGTTCCTGACCGGGGATGACCCGACGTATGCGGAGATTGACGGCGCGTGGCTGTCTGACCGCCCGTATGCGACGATTCATCGCGTTGCGTCGGACGGGACACATCGGGGCGTGTTTGCCGAGGTGATGGCGTTCGCGATGGCGATGCAGCCGCACTTGCGAATTGACACCCATGCGCAGAATCTTCCGATGCAGCGGCAGATTGAGCGGTTCGGGTTTCGGTACTGCGGCGTGATTCAGTGCCGGAATGGGGCGCGGATGGCGTTTGAGCGCGTATCGGAAAAGAAGTAATTTTGCACTGCGCAGAAAAAACTGCCTGAAGGTGTATACTGCTCATGGAGACTTTCATGCCGGAAGAAGCTCGGAAAGCGGAGTATAAGTTTAACGCTCGAATTTATCGGCGCTTTTTTCTCTTGCGGAAACAATATAAAACAGCAAGCCGAGCGAAAAGGTTCGGCTTGCTGTTTTTCAACCTCCATAAATGCCAGACTGCATAAAAAGAGCAGGAACATAGGAGTGCTTAAAGAAATCGGAAAGCCCTTGGGCGCCTTTTACCCCAGCAAGTCCTTTAACCAGCCGATTGCCTCGGTTTCCTTGTGCACATCCGCGCGCAGTTTCTTCTTCTCCATGTCAATTGCATCCCGATACACCCGAATTTCCTTCGCAAAATCCCCGCCAATCTCCGCGCGCCGCTGATATACGCTCCTTGATGCTTCTTCAACTTCCGCCTTATCAAAGTTGATATTCGTCCCAAAGTACAAATTATCCTGATTTCCCGCGCCCCAGTTCATATCATTCAGCGTATCAATCACCGCGGGCGAGAAATAAATGGAGTAGCTTTCCAGGCAGTTATTAACCGTCGCAACATATTGGTCAACAGCCGTTGCCGGGTCGTGGCGTACCAAGCAGTCAATGATGTGCTGGCACAGGGCAATGGTCTCCTGCGGGGCCTGATGCGGCACAATCGGGCGCTCGTACATCAAGCCTAAGAGGTACTTCTGGCAGTAACGGAAGGCGTTCAGCACCTTGCGAATCAGCGGGCGGCCCGCCTGACGCAGGCGAGTCATTTCGGCAATATCACCGGCTTCATCCGCGGCAAGATAGCGCGCGTTCAGGGTGTCGATGCGCGTTTTCAATGCCTGTGCGGGCGGCAGAAGAGATTCGACAACGCTGCGGTACAAAGCAGCATCCGCGCCGGACTGCGCAAAAATGTCCGCATCCAGCGCATCTTTCAGGCGTGTATACTGCGCGGTGAAATCCAGCTGCAAGGCGGGCATCTGGTCGATGTAAATCGCCAGTGCGCCGTAATAGCGCAGGTTGAACGCCATCACCGCGTCGTTGTAGGTATCGGGCGTGTCGTACTGCGTATGGTAATAGTCGATGTAGAACGGGTGAACGTGTTCCATATCCTTTTGCAGCAGGAAGCCGTTGACCGTGGATGGAACGCCTGCCGCGTAGTAGGAGAAATCATCGGAATAGGTATAGGTCTGATAGCCTTCGGTCAGCACGCCATCCGGGAAGCAGCCCTGCGGCTTGGGCGCGTAGGGATAGCGCGTGGTGAAGTCGCGCAGGAGCGAGAACATTTCCGGCGCGGAATAGGTTGTGGTGTACGTCGCGAACTCATATGCGGGCAGCTCGAAATTCAGGAACGCCAGCGTTTTGCCGACCCACTCCGGGTGCAGGGTGTTAATCATTTCCCACGCGCCGACCGTCCAGTCGAACTGCGTGTAGCTCGATCCCCATTCCTCCGCGCCGTGCAGGCAGAACACGATGTCATTTTCTGGCTCGAAACCGATGTCCAGCATGGCTTTTGCGGCGGCCAACACCAGCCCGACGGCACAGCAGTCATCCTGAAAGCCCCAGAAGTGCGTGTCATAGTGACCGCCGAGGAGAATCTGGAATTCGGAGGACTTGCCGCGGATGCGCCCGGTGACGTTGTAGGTCGTCCCCTTGCCGATTTCAACGGTGTTATCCACCTTCAGTGTTCCCAGCACAGTGCCGTGCGGCAATTGCGCGCGGATTTCACGGCTTGCGCGAACGCCGATGGAGCAGGTTGGGATGCTCGTCGGGCCGCAGATATCCTGACTGTTCAGCGCGTCGTCCGCAACCTGCCCGAAACCGCCGACGTTCGCCGCGAGAATCGCAGCCGCGCCCTGATGCTCCGCTTCCAGCATGGGGTAGGTAATCCACCAGTCGGCGCGCTGGTCAATATCCACCAGCACAATTTTGCCCTTGACATCTACCCCCTCGTAGTCATACATTGTGCCGCGCCCGACGTAGACAATCGGGGCGGTGATGCCTTCGGGGACGGTGGATGCCGTGGCGTAGGTATAAACAGGGTATTCCGTGCCGTTCACGGTGAAGGATGCGCCGTTGAACTGCCACTTATCGCACTTCGCCGCCGCCTTTTCGACGTCGGACAGCCCAATGCGGCGCATTTCGTCCGCGAGATAATCCGCGGCGGCGTGTTCCGCGTCGCTGCCTGCCTGACGACCGCCGTAGGTGGCGTTATTATGGAGATGGAGGTCAGTGGCGAGGCGGTGCGCGATGGAATAGGCATACTGGGAATTGGCGGCGCTGCTGAACGCGTCGTGGAGGGACTGCAAAGAGCGTCGCTGATGCGCGGCGGGGGCTTCGTCGGCACGGGCGCACGAGGGCAGCAGGATGCAGACAAACAGGATGAGCAGGAAAATGAACATCGTAAATCCCTCCTAATGCAATGAAATCGCAGGGGTTTCGCGCCTGCGGGCGCGACAAGGGGGCAATGAAAACAGACAAGTCTGCGGTCGCCCCCTTGACCCCTTCGCCGGTCGCCTCTAAGCGACTTTTGGGGTATTGTAACTGATTTTTGGTTTCCCAATAAACACGCGGAAACTGTATGATAGACGTAACTAACTCAATCGCGAAAAGGGTGTCGAGAGGGTCGAAGACCCTTCGCGGGTGCAGGGCAGAGCCCTGCCGGAGTCCAGAGGCAGAGCCTCTGGCGCCTCCCCATAAAAAATGCGACTGCCAGCGCAGCCGCATGATACGTTGGTCAGATGTAGTCGGAAATATAGGGGGCTTCATGCAGCAGCGCGTGGTCAAGACGGGCAATCGCTTCGTCAGAGCCTGTGATGCGCCCGATGCGCGCTAACTTCGCGGCGGTCTTGTAGCCGATGAGCAGGGTCGAGAGCGTCGCGATGCTCATGCGCAGCTCGTAATCCGGGTCGCGGTCGGTCAGCGTGCAGTTCCCGCCCTCGAACCAGACGCGGAAAGGGCGGTTGTTCCACGGCAGAAATGCATCATCAATATCCAAATCGAAGCAGACACCCTTTTCCTCCGGCGAACAGTGGTAGAGGTGCAGGAACTCTTCCACATCGACGATGCGCCCCATGATGTACGGGCGAATCATCTCGCGGATATCGCCGTCATCCATCTCAAAGGCAATCGGCTCGTTGAAGTAGGAATTGCCGCGCACCTCGTCAATCATCGAGTCATGCGCACGGATGTATTCCCACAAGCCTTCATGCGCCTCACGGTTGATGTAAATCATTTCCTTGATGTGCATGATATCATCCTTGATGAGATAAACCATGTAGCCCATTGGGGTAGCGTGCTGGTCGTAGTAGACGGCGACGACGGTGTCATCCTCGTCCCAGCGCCAGTATTCCTCCCACGCCAGCGAGTTGCGGAACAAACACCCGTGGGTGCTGCTGGCAAAGCGCGTGTGGAGGTTCATAAAATCCTTGTTCTCCCAGTTGACACGGCGGACATAGCCGGGCGCTTTCGCCTTGGATGGGATTTGCCTGTCCTTGACGGTGAAGGAGATTTTGTTGGAGATGATTTCCCAGCCGAAGCGGCGGTAGAGCGGGATGGAGTAAGGGAACAGCATCCCGAAGGGCTGTTTGCGCTCCCGCATGTGTACCAGCGCTTGGTACATCAGGCGCTTCATGATGCCGTGCCCGGTGTATTCCGGGTAGGTGCAGACGCTGGTGACGAACCCGATGGGGTACACCGAGTCGTAGATATTCGCCTTCAAGGGGTAGACGGCAATCTGCGAAATGAGGGTTTCGCGGTCAAAACAGCCCAGCACGTCCGCGCGCTTGAGCACGGGGCACTTGGACTGCTTGATTTCCTCGTCCTTCCAACCGGTGTCGAACAGTTCCTGCTCCGTCACCTGAAAGGCATAGCGAAGCAGGGCGTTGTACTGGTCAAGGTCGTCGGTCGTCAGCGGTCGTATCTGATAGCCCTGCGGCAAATCCATGCTTTGTTCCATGTAGGGAAACACCTCCTGCGTTACACTGAAATTGTAACGCGAAACGCCGGTGAAGTCAAGGGGGAAAGCGCTGCCGGACTTTTTCAAAATGCGAAGGTTGCACAAATGCGCTTCCTATGCTATAATAAAATGTCCACGGAATGTTCATTAGCGGACATTCCGCGTTCAGACACTTTGCGAATATACCGGGGCGCGCAGGCTGCTCCGTTTTGAAACATTGCAGCAGGAGGTGAGCCGGCACTATGCCGGATACCATGTTCATGAAAGAACGAATGCTCATCACGGGCGGTCACGCGCTTCAGGGAACGGTACACATCAGCGGCGGTAAAAACACGGCGGTGGCGGTCATTCCCGCGACGCTGCTGTGCGACGAGCCCTGCACCATTGAGAATCTGCCGGATATTTCGGATGTTCATGCGCTGGTGGATATTCTTTGCAGCCTTGGCGCAAAGGTGGATTACGAGCCGAACCGCTTCATGACTGTTGATCCGCGCCCGGCGGAAGGCTGGCAGGTCTCCTACCGCGATTCGCAGCGCCTGCGCGCAAGCTACTACCTGCTGGGTGCGCTGCTGGGGCGGCGTGGTCAGGCGGAAGTATACCAGCCCGGCGGATGCGAAATCGGGTCGCGCCCGATTGACCAGCACCTCAAGGGTTTCCGGATGCTGGGCGCAAATGTAGAACAAATGGGCGGGCGCATCAAGGCGAAAGCGGACGTGCTGACGGGCACGGACGTTGTTTTTGACTGCGTATCTGTCGGCGCGACGATTAACGTGATGCTTGCCGCTGCCAAGGCACACGGCACGACCATTATCTACAATGCCGCCAAGGAGCCGCATGTCGTGGATTTGGCGAACTTCCTGAACTCGATGGGCGCGCGCGTCAAGGGCGCGGGCACGGATGTTATCCGCATCTTCGGGCGCGATTATCTCCACGGCGCAAACTACACCGTCATCCCTGACCAGATTGAGACGGGCACGCTGATGATTGCGGCGGCGGCGACGCACGGCGATGTGGAACTGACCGGCTGCATCCCGACGCATATGGAAGCGCTGTCGGCGAAGCTGCTGGAAATGGGCGCGCGCGTGACGGAATCCGACGATACCCTGCGTGTGCGCGGAACGCTGTGCGGCTACCGCGGCGTGAACATCAAGACGCAGGTGTATCCGGGCTTCCCGACTGACCTGCAGCAGCCGATGAGTACGCTGCTGACGACAGCGATGGGGCAGTCCATCGTCCGCGAAACCATCTTTGAATCGCGGCTGAAACATCTGACCGAAATTGGGCATATGGGCGCACACGTTCAATTCGTGGACAACGCGACGGCGATTATCGAGGGCGTGCCGGAATTGTACGGCGCACCGGTAACAGCCACCGACCTGCGCGCGGGCGCGGCGCTGGTGATTGCGGGCCTGATGGCGCGCGGCGTGACGGAAATCTACGAGCCGGAGTACATCGACCGCGGCTACGAGCATCTGGAGGACAAGCTGTGCTCGCTGGGCGCGGAAATCCGGCGCGAGAAGTTCGAGTGACGGGGTTCCGAAGGATGACCATGAACTGTTCAAAATTCATGGCTTCGGATATTGATAGATGCCAGGCAGCATCACATCCCTTGCTGTTGGATGCGCTGACTGCTGATTCCGTGGGACAACCTGCGTGCCTTCGAGTGAATTAGAGTGTGTTTCTAAATTCACCCGGCAGCATTTTCGGCATCTTTTCTTGCACTTCTGCGTCTTCAAACCTCGATTTACCGCCAGTAAACCTTCGGTTTTCATCCTTGAATTGCAAGAAAATCTGCTCGAAACTGCATCGGTCTCATTTTAGAAACACACTATAGGATAGCAAAACAGCCGCAGAGCAAACAGGAGGTGTTGGCGATGCGGAATCCATTTGGCGTATTGGGGTTGGAAGCGTCTGCCGACGCGGATCAGGTGCGCGCAGCGTATCGCAAATTGGTAAAAACTTGCCATCCCGATAAATTTCAGGACGAAACGGAACGAAAAGCCGCACAGGAAAAAATGATTACGCTGAATCTGGCGTACGAGGAAGCGATGAAGCTGGCGGTCAACCGGACGACGGCATCCGCTGCCTTCAACCGCGAACTTGACCAGCAGGATGCGCTGACACTGGCGGCAAAGATGCTCCGGCAGGATAATCCTGAAGCGGCACTGCGGCAGCTCCTGCGCGCATCCACCCGCGACAGTGCGTGGTACGCCATGCAGGGAAAAGTGCTCATGGCGCTGGAACAGTATGAATCAGCGCATCAGTCCTACCGCGAGGCGATTCGCCGCGAGCCGAACAACAACCTGTACCGGCAGGGGGCGCTGGACGCGGCGGTGGCGCTGAAAAAGTCGCGGACACCGTGGGGGCGCATTCAGAAGCTGATTCGCCGCTGGAAAAAGGAACACGGAGGGGAAAAAAGATGAAAAGGCTGCTGTCGCTGCTGCTCTGCGCGGTACTGGCGCTGTTCTGCGCGACGACCGCACAGGCGGCCGACGTGTCCATCACACTTACGGCATCGGAATACGCGCTGCATTATGCCTTTGATGCGGGCGCGCAAGACCCGTTCGTCATCCTCGAATACGCAACGCCCGCTGAAAAAGGCTGGATGATGCTGTACAGCGAGGACGGGCGCTTTGAAGGGGATATCGCCCTTGCATACTCTGGCGCGGGCGGCAAAACGAGTGTTGCGCTGACCTCGGCGCGCACGACGGGCAGCATCGGCAAAGCATCGACGACGCTTCCGAAGGCTGCGGATTATCAGAAGCCGACGGGGAAGAGCAACGCGAAAGTGACGGATTTCGTGCTGACGGAAACGCCGGAAGGCTTCCACTACGCGTTCAACGCCGCCGGGACGGACTACATGCTCCTCTACTGGCGAAGCAAGGAACAGACCGTCACCCAGCCGGTTTACCCGGACGAAAACGGGCATTACGAGGGCGACGTTATCAGCAATTTGACCTTCGCGCGGACGCAGTTCACTGTGCAGGTGAAAAGCGGATCGGGCAGCATGAAGAAGGAAGCAACCGTGCGCAAGGGCTATCAGGCGCCGGAAGCGCCGCAGCGGCAGGAGGGGCGCTTGAGCGGCGTGACCGTCTGCATTGACGCGGGACATCAGGAAAACGGGCGCTTCGTCAATGAGCCGATTGGACCAGGGCTGACTGGCTCGACCAGCGGCAAGGGCGGCATGGCGCAGGGAACCAAGACGAATCGTCGCGAGAGCATCGTCTGCCTGGAAATTGGGATGCTTCTGCGCGACGAGCTGCTTCGGCAGGGCGCGAACGTCATCATGACCCGCGAAGATCAAACGACGTTCCACACGAACATCGAACGCTGTGAAATCGCGGAAGCGGGCGGCGCGCAGATTATGCTCCGCCTGCACTGCAACAACTCCAGCAACCGCAGCAAGCGCGGCATACAGGTTTACGGCCCGCTGAACAGCGACTATGCCAAAGCGGTTGCGGATGCGGACACCTACCGTGAAATGGGGCAGAAGCTGCTGGATGCGATGAAAACGCGTGTCGGGATGACGCTGGCGAACTCCACGGGCATGGTGCGGCTGAACGACAACTATGTCGGCAACAACTGGGCGAAGATGATGTGCTTCCTTGTGGAGATGGGGTATTTATCGAATCCGGCGGAGGAATATCTGCTGGTGACGCCGGTGTATCAGCAATGGCTGGCGGAAGGCATGGCGGACGGGGTGTATGAGATTGCGGTCGCCCGCGGGTGGGTGCAAGCGCAGTAGGGTGCTGCGCTTGGATTGCGCCCCCTTTGTGTGTGGGAGCAAACGCCCTTTACTTTATTGGCAATTTGGCTTTGCCGCAGGAATTTCGCCTCTGCGGAGGCGACCAAAGGGCAATAAAAACAGACGAATGTCTGCGGTCGCCCTTTGGAAACCTTCGGGGTGCACACCCATGTTTCTTGGTTTTTATTGCGGCTTGGAGGAACGAAAGGTTCACAAACTAATTTATTTCGACAAAAATCAAATAACTTAGATGGGGATGCGAAGGAGTCCAGAGGGCGATCGCAAAGCCCTCTGGTCGCTCCCGCAGGAGCGAAACCCTGTATAAACATGCGGACACAGCATGAGTGTGTCACCAACCGAATCGCGCGGAAGGGTCAAGGGAGAAACTCCCTTGTGGAAAGGAAAACGTATGAAACGGAAACTGCTGCTGATGCTGCTGTGCGCGGCGCTGGGATTGGGCGCGGCGCAGGCGGAGGTGTACCGGGTGGAGAACGAAGCGGATGTGCCGGCGGATTGGGCGGAGAAGGATACGCTGCGCCTAACCTGCATTGACACGAACCGCTCAGACGCGATGGTGCTGCAATCCGGCGGGGAAGCCATGATGGTGGACGGCGGCGAAGGGCGCTATCGCAAGCGCGTGTATGCGACGCTGGATGGATATGGCATCACGGAACTGAAGTATCTGCTCAACACGCACTGCGACGATGACCACCTGCACGGCTTCATCTACCTTATGTATTCCGATTTGTATCAGGTGGATGCGTTCCTGTCGCCCAACACCACGACGTATGTGGACGAAGAGGGCTACCATCAGCAGGCGGTCAAAGCGACGGGGACGAAGAACATCCCCTATGTGCAGATTGGCGACGGCGACGAATTGACGCTGGGCAACGCAAAGCTGACGATTTTCCGCTGCCCCCTGCCGACGGGGCAGAACAACCGCAGTGCCGCCTGCATGGTGCAGTTTGGGGATTCGCGGGCGTTCCTGACCGGCGACATTGACAACGAGACGATGCAGTGGTACGCCGCGACGTATGGCGAAAAACTCCGCTGCGATATTCTCAAAGCGCCTCATCACGGGTTGGCGACGATTCCGGACAGCTTCGTGGAGCAGACACAGCCGCAGGTGCTGTTCGTCCCGAACCGCTCCGCCCTCAGCACAAAGGTGACGGCGGGCTGGGTGAAGAACCACATGCCGGGCGCGGCGCTCTACTTCTCCGGCGACGGCACGGTTACGATGCTGACCGACGGCACGGACTGGTATATCTGGCAAGAACCGAATTACGTCGACCCGCAATAAGGAGGGGCTGCTGATGAAACGCATGATGCGTCTGCTGTCGCTGGCGCTGTGCCTGATGCTGGTGCAGCAGACGGCGTTTGCCGCGATTCCGGAGGATTACGTCGTCCGCCACGGCGACCGCGAATCAAAAAAAATCGCGATTACGGTGGATGACGGCTGGAACATGGATGCTGTGTATAAAATCCACGAATTGAGCATTGAACTTGATTTCCCGGTGACGTGGTTTATCGTCGGCAAGCTGTTCTGCGCGGAAGACCGTGAACTGTGGGAAGACGCGCTGGCACACGGCGATGAGTTCGGCAGCCATACATGGAAGCACGCGCAATTGCTGGAATACTCCGAGTCCAGTGCGGATGCGCAGGTGCGTCTGTCGCAGGAGCGCGTGGACGAGGTGCTGGGCTACCACTATCCGCTGCGGCTGCTGCGCCCGCCGTTCGGGCACTATATGAACTCCGAGAAGAATTTTCTGCCGATTTTCTATGCGCACGGCGTGGAGAAGGTCGTCCTGTGGGATGTGGCGCAGACCGAACCTTATCAGGCGTTCCGCGATACCCAGAACGGCTCGATTCTGCTCTATCACGCGCGAATGGCGGACTATGAGTGCCTGAAAACGCTGATTCCCATGCTGCGCGACGCGGGATTCGAGTTCGTGACGGTTTCTGATTTGCTGGGGCTTGAACCGCTGGTGCTGGACAAGCCCGACGATGCGGAAGCGACCGATGCGCCCGAAGCGACAAAGCTCCCGGAAACGACGAAAGCGCCGGCAGTGACGAAAGCCCCGATGCCGACGAATCCGCCGAAGCCGACGGACGTGCCGGAAGCGACGGACGTGCCGGAAGCAACGGACGTACCGAAGCCGACGGACGTGCCAGAAGCGACGGACGTGCCGGAAGCAACGGACGTGCCGGAAGCAACGGACGTGCCGAAGCCGACGGATGTGCCGAAGCCGACGGATGTGCCGGAAGCGACGGACGTGCCGGAAGCAACGGACATGCCAGAAGCGACGGACGTGCCAGAAGCGACGGACGTGCCGAAGCCGACGGATGTGCCGGAAGTAACGAATCCGCCGGAAGAAACGGAATAAGCAAACAGCTCCCTGATGGCAGCAAAAATCTGCTTCATTGGGGAGCTGAATTTTTGTCTAAAAACGGAAATTTGTACATTTGTCGTATTATATAAAAACGGGTCAGGGGAAAATGCTTCCCTTGACCCGTATTCGGTTACTTATCCGCCGGACGGTGCGTTGCTTCCCAATGGTCATAGTCATCCAGGAAACTGTATTCCTTTTCGCCGATTTTCCAGCCCGGCATGGTGTCCAGACTGACGGCGTGAATCGCGCTGAACACGTTCTTCTCTACATCGGGGTTCGTCTCCCGGAGCGTTTTCAGCAGCTGCTTGATTTCCGCGCGCTTCGAGTTGCCGATGCCATCGCCGCTTTTGTCGCGCTCTTCGGTCAGGCGGCAGGCGCAGGCGATAAAGTGCAGGTCGTTGAAATCGCGCCAAGCGCAGATGTCCTCCTCGTGGATGCAGTACATTGGGCGAATCAGCTCCATGCCGGGAAAATTGCGGCTGTGCAGCTTCGGCAGCATGGCCTGCAGCTGGGCACCGTAGAACATCCCCATAACGGTCGTCTCCACAACATCGTTGAAGTGATGCCCAAGTGCGATTTTGTTGCAGCCCATTTCCTGCGCACGGTCGTAAAGGAAACCGCGGCGCATCCGGGCGCAGAGGTAGCAGGGATTTCGCTCGGCGATTTTCGTTGTCTCGAAAATGCTGCTGTCAAAAATGCGGATGGGGATTTCCATCAGGGCGGCATTGTCGATGATGCGCTGGCGGTTTTCGGCATTGTAGCCGGGATCCATGACGAGAAACTCCGTCTCGAAGGGAATGTCGGTGTGGCGCTGCAGCAGCTGCATCATTTTCGCCAGCAGCATGGAGTCTTTGCCGCCAGAGATGCACACAGCAATGTGGTCGCCGGGAGCAATCATCTTGTACTGCTTGATGCCGCGGACGAACGGCCGCCAGAGCGGTTTGCGGAAATCGGAGAGGATGCTGCGCTCGATGCGTGCAGCAGGGGATAGGGTACGCGGCATGGGGCGTACCTCCTTTGTCGAGTGAATTGGTGTGTTTACCGCGTCTATTGTAGCATACTTTCCTGCGTTTGTCATGGAGAAAATTCGCCGATACCGCATACTGTTTCCGGATCGTTCAGTCCTGCCCATCCTCATTTTTCTTCGGCGTGATGCGCGATAAGACTGGATTGCGATAATAACCATCGGGGTCAAGCTGCATGGTTTTCATAAGCGCCGCCGCATCCAGTTCCGCATTGTCCAGCCCATCGTACATTTCAACAGGCTGACCGCCGCAGTTTGACCAAAGATGGCTGTGATTGTTCAATTCACAGAGGCGGTTCGCGAATGTTTCAAACTGCGGCTTGGTAAATTGAATGCCGGCTTCTTCAAGCAACTCCACATAGTAAGAAAATTGATCGCAGACAAACGACAGCAGAATCCCACGCTGGATTTTTTCCATGATGCGCTGCAAGTACGGCTTGTTTGCTTCTTCGGAAACTGCTTTTTTGCGCCACGCCGCCTTATAATCGTCATACTCCCAGTGGTCATCTCTTGTCCAGAATACAACCTCTGACAACGCCTTGCCGCGCAGAGGCGTGCCGTCGGGCGCAGTGGTTTTGGCATTCGGAGCGACATGGAGGTTTGCCAGAAAGAAGCGGAGAGAACGCGCTTCTGGCGTTTCCCAGAAATAATTCGGGTCGGCATACGCATAGAACACATCGTGTGCGGGAACGACACAGGGCTTATCGTCCTGATAGCTCAGCAGCTTGTAATACTCATTCAAGCCCCAAATGTTCGGGTAAATCAGCATTCTATGAACCAGCTCGGCATCCTGAATGCTGATGGACGTCTCCTCTTCGTACAGGTCAGGCAGCAGCATGATGGCATAGGCATGCTTTTCAACGCGCACAATTTCCGCAAAGGAAAAGAAATCCTTGCGGAGAATCTTTTTCTTGGCAGTCAATTCCGGCTCAACATGCTGAAAAAGCTCCCATGCGTGCCAGAGTGTCATCGTCCCATAAAGATTGGCACAGGCATCAAAGAAACGGTGGAGGAGGTCAAGGCGCGCTTGCCCTTCTGCGGTGCTGTTGTCAAGTCGATGATGGGTATCGATGGCAAGCCGTGTGTATAGGCGCGAGAGTTCTGTTTTGCTGACGGGTTTGGGCATTTTGACGCTCATGCGGATTCCTCCCTTCAAGCGGAAAAACAACTGCTTTCATCAGCGATTATAACACGAAATCACGATGGGGGAAAGGGAATTTTCTTTTTTGCAAAAGCGGTGGAAAATGCGGATTTTCCCTTGACGGACAGGGCGAATTTTGCTACAATAGACCTTTGGCTGAGGGGCATTTTCCTCTCGGCTTCATAGGGGACTGATACTATTTCTGGATTCACCTGCGCCATTTGCTTGCGCCTTTTCATCCGGAAATAGTATGAATACGGAAAGGAAAGCAACATGTCAGAAAAACAGGAACAGCAGAACACGGAACGCAGCCGGATGCTGGGCACGATGGAGATGCGCAAGCTCGTGCCGACGGTGTCCGTGCCGATTATGGTGTCGATGCTGGTGCAGGCACTGTATAATATCGTCGATGGGATTTTCGTCGGGCAGTATTCGCCGGATGCGCTGACGGCGGTCAACCTCGCTATGCCGATGCAGATGCTGATGATTGCTGTTTCGACCGGCATGGGTACGGGCATCAACAGCTTGATTTCACGCCGGCTTGGCGAAAAGCGCCCGCATGATGCGCGCGATGCCGCCCGCCACGGCATCCTGATTGAGGTCATCGGCTGGCTGCTGTTCGTTATCGTCGGGCTGTTCTTCGCCCGCGCGTATATCGGCATGACGAACCCGAAGGCGGAAGTGCTGGAAATGGGCACACTGTACCTGCGCATCGTCTGCACGCTCAGCTTGGGGCAGTTCATGTCCATTTGCTTTGAACGCATGATGCAGGCGACGGGCAACACAACGCTGTCGATGATTACCCAGCTGTCCGGCGCGGTGACGAACATCATCCTTGACCCGATTCTGATTTTCAGCTGCCAAATGGGTATCGCCGGCGCGGCGATTGCGACGGTTATTGGTCAGGTTGTGAGCTGCACCGTCGGTTTCGTCCTGAATCAGTGGAAAAACCGGGAACTGCGCCTGACGCATGAGGGCTTCCGTTTCGACTGGAAGACGGTGCAGAATATCCTCGTCGTCGGCATTCCGTCCACCATCATGCAGGCGATTTCCTCCGTCTGCACGACGCTGATGAACATGATTCTGGCGGGCTTCGGCGATATTTATGTGAACGTTCTGGGCGTATATTTCAAGCTCCAGTCGTTTGTCTTTATGCCGGTGTTCGGGCTGTGCAACGGCATGGTACCGATTGTGGGCTACAACTTCGGCGCGCAGAAGAAAAAGCGCGTCTACGAGTGCGTCCGCGTGTGTCTGGTGTATGCGCTGGTGATTATGGCGGTTGGCGCGCTGCTGTTCCTTGCTGTGCCGAACCTGCTGATGATGCCGTTCGACTCCTCGGCGGACAAGGCGCTGACGGCGGAAGGCTGCATCGCCCTGCGGATTATCTGCTCGCACTTCCTGATTGCGGCGGCGGGCATTACGCTCAGCACGGTCTTCCAGGCGGTCGGCCGCGGAACATACAGCCTGATTATGAGCCTGTGCCGCCAGCTGATTGTGCTGCTGCCCGCGGCGTGGGCGCTGTCCCTTATCGGCCCGAACGCCATCTGGTGGGCGTTCCCGATTGCGGAAGTCGTCTCGCTGGCAATTTGCCTGCTGCTCTACCGCAAGTGCGACCGCGAACTGATTGCGCCGCTGCCGGAAGAATAACTGCATATAGAAAAAATCGCCCGATGCGTGATGATGGGTTGCGCATCGGGCGATTTCGTTATCATGACTGCATTTTGCAAGGAACTATGATATCCCTTGTCAGATGTACAATTCAGACTGTCAAAGACGCCGCTTCGCGCAGCAGTGAAGCGGCTTCAAGCATATGCAAGAGAGCAGTAAAGCATGGCATCAGGAGTTTTTTCTTTTCTATGTCTGCTTTTCACGGACTTGCGCAGTCACTGTACAGATGCTATAATATTGTCACAGTGATTGAACAGACTGGAAACGGGAAAGAAGTTCCGTATCTTTTTGTGGCAGATGGAACGCTGACAGCAACGAATGTCGTTCTGTCAAGAACCACAAAATGAATAGTAAGGATACGTTAAAACAAGGGAGGCAAGACCTATGAAACCGTATTGCATGATCAGCAATGCAAAGACCTTCGCTTTCTCCGCAGAAAATCCCACAGGAGCCAGAGCGGGCGGTTCCAAAGGAGAAGACTGCACCAAGCTCAGTCCGACCGTGGCGATTCGCGCAGGGGAGACGGTGACGCTGGTGGACACCGACGGTCCCGGAATGATCCAGAGCATTTGGTTTACCGGCTACGTTGGACACAGCTTCGTGATTCGCATGTACTGGGACAACTGCGAATATCCTTCCGTGGAAGCGCCCATTTCCGCATTTTTCGGAACCGCATACGATGAGAATTTTGTGGACAGGGATGGAAAATACGCGGTGCTCAACTCCGCACAGATCCTGGTGGCTCCCGGACGGGGACTGAACTGCTACTGGGAGATGCCTTTCAAAAAGCACTGCCGGATCACCATGGAAAACCGCGGCGAAAAGGATCAGAGCCTGTATTATATCATCACCGGCTGTCACTGTGAGGTGCCTGACGAGATTGGATATTTCCACGCTTCCTACCGTCAGGAGCATCCCGTTCAGAAGGGGCGTTCCTACACCATTATCGATGGCATTCAGGGAAAAGGTCAGTTCGTGGGCGTGACCCTGGCCACCGGAATGAACGGAAACAACACCTGCTGGGTGGAAGGCGAAGCCAGAATGTACATAGACGATGATAAATATCCTTCCATTCACTATACAGGCACAGAGGATTATTTCTGCGGCTCCTACGGCTTTGGAAATGATGTGCAGATTAAATCCTATCAGACTTACAGCGGTCTCTACAGCGGAATGTACGCCATTTACGGTGATAACCGTGCATTTTACAACGGTCAGCAGAGATTTCTGCTGTACCGCTTCCACGTCGCTGACCCGATCCACTTTGAAACCGGATTTCGCATGACGCTGGACAACATGGGATGGACTGGACCGCGGTACGACGACTATACTTCCTGCGCATACTGGTATCAGACGCTGCCGTCCGCGCCGCTGAAACCGCTGCCGTCGGACAAAGAGATGATCATGAAGTGACCGCCGCAGGCGAACGGGTGAAAAGCATTACAAAAAAATTCAGGGTGTCAAGCAAAAGCGCTTGACACCCTGTTGACTTTATCCTATTTCCAGATAAGCATGCGCTAAGGCGTATGCAGCTGGCGCGGTCTGTGATACCTAACTTTTCTGCAAGAACAGTTTGGGTGAAGCCCTGCTCTTTTCGGCAGGACGCAATGAACTTCCCGATTTTCTCCTGATTCATGTGGAAGCATCTCCCTTCTGGCTGTCATTCTATCACGGAAAAGAGGCTTTGCACACGAACCAGCGGTTGATATGCCCGAAATTGCGATTTCACGGAACTCTACCGCGGGTTGAGCGGCTTTATTCTGCTTCCGCCGGCAGGAACGGGAGCGTCATCGCCTCCCTGCCCTCGGAGGAATCCATCGCCGCAAGCTCCTCTTCGCGCGCCATCACCAGCGCCCGAAGCGTCTTGTTGATGGACTCGGCATTGCTGTACTTCGGCGTTTTGCTGGCATCGTAGTTCATGTCAATCTGCATCAGGTGCAGCACATGCGCCGCCAAAGGCCCGGTGATGAACTTCGGCTGATAGTTGTTCACCTGCACGGTTTCACCCGCCGCGCGGTCAATGCCGGTGGTCTGTACGGGATAGAGGGTGATTTGCTGCCCCTTGTAAGTGCCGTCATCATCAAATGTCAGCACGGCGCGGAGCATCAGCGCGGGCGCGGCGTCCTGCACGGCGGGGGTGCGGTTCTTGTTCTCCTGATACGCCTTGCGGTTGCCGCCAAAGCAGAAATTGCCCAGCGAGTAGAATGCGCTGCGGTTGTTGATGACATCCATGCCCATGACGACGTGCGCGTGGTGGCAGATGACCAGATCTGCCCCAGCGGAAATCGCCATTTTGGTGAAGATGGTCTGCGGCTTAGTGCGGTGGCGGCCGTACTCCTGCCCGCCGTGGAGGATGGCAATCACCGCGTCCGCCTGACCGGACTGCTTGATTTCCGTAATCTGCTGGCGGAGATACGCGCCGTTGCCATTGGGGTCTTGCGGGTTGTAGTCGTCCCAGAGCAGGCTCATCAGGCAGATGGTCACGCCGTCCTTGGTGTAGAAGTAGAACTTTTCCGTTTCGGGGTCGCGGTTCTTGTTGTATGTGCCAAACCAGCCGAGACCTTCTGCTTCGACGGCGGCAATCGTATCGCGGAAGCCCTGTGCGCCGTAGTCGAACGCATGGTTGTTTGCCAGCGACGCGACTTCCACGCTCGCGGCGGAAAGCACCTTGGCGTACGCTGCCGGCCCGCGGAACCAGTAGCCATCGTCGCCCTTGCCCTTGTCGCGCGGGTAAAGGGCGTTGTTGTCGGTCAGCACGCCCTCCAAATTGACGACGGTCAGGTCATCCTCGGCAAAGAAATCCGCGAAGTTTTTGAGAAAGTACCCCGCGCCTTCGCGCTCATAGACGGCAAAGAAGCTGTCCTCGGCGGTGCGCAGGTAATCCTCGCCGCCAAGGGTGATATCGCCAGTGAAGGTGAGGGTGATGGTCTTGTCCGCCAGTGCGAAAGAGGGGAGAAGACAGAGAAGCAGCAGCAGGCAGGTTATCTTCCGCATGTTAATCCTCCATCACCGTCGGCGGGATAAGGGTGAAAGTGTAGGGATCATCCAGCGTGCCCGTGCCGCCGGAAATCTCGCTCGCGCTCAAGGACAGATAGCACGCGGGCCGCATTCCCTCGTCCAGCGTGATGACGTTGATGCGCCCCAACTCGCCCTTGGACTTGATGCACCGCGCGTGGCGGGCGTCGGAAGAGGACTGGGAGCGCGTCCAATAGGGGGAATGGCCGCCGCGCTGGCTGCCGTACTTGAACAGCCCGTTCGCCAGCGCGTAGGGTGTGCCCCACGCCTTGCGGCTTTCATTGCTGGTGAAGCCGTACGCCTTGTTCTTCAAATCCGCATCGCTGGCGAGGAAAAACAACCCGAACGTGTCATCCGGGGTCAGCATGGCACGCTCATCGTCCGTGAAGCAGTTCTGGGCGAAATCACCGCAGAGGTAGCGGCTCATTTCGGTTTGGGTGAAGTCACCGTTGAAGCCGGGCTTCTTCTTGTTGGTGGGCTTGTTGGCGTACTCCTGATAATCGCTGTGGATGGGGCGCGCCTCCAGCACATATTCGCTCAGCAGATACGCTCTGCCGTCCTCAACGCTCAGTACGCGCCAGACAATCGGCTCCC
>OCHN01000446.1_pt1 | contig 43482 bp, 36 predicted proteins | sample 1538911 | NCBI WGS metagenome assembly OCHN01 (sample SAMN04571736, study PRJEB22368) | human gut metagenome | biome: human gut; material: stool | host: Homo sapiens | place: Luxembourg | collected 2013-01-11 | reverse complement strand
CCCCCGGTATGGGGCAGGTCACCCACGCGTTACTCACCCGTCCGCCGCTCAGTCAGTTAAGAATCAATCCGAAGAAATCAACTTAACTGCTTCGCTCGACTTGCATGTGTTAAGCACGCCGCCAGCGTTCATCCTGAGCCAGGATCAAACTCTCTGATAAAATGTTTGTTCCAAGTTCAAAATCAACATACTAGCTAATTTATCCCTTTTACTGTTTTAAAGGATCTTTCGATCGTTTTGAATTACTTATTCAGAACTTTCGAGGATGTGTTTCACTGTTTAATTATCAAGGATCTCTGCCGTTCCGACTCGGATCAGCTCGTTTATTTTATCACAGAGCCTTTCGTTTGTCAAGAACTTTTTTATCTATTTTTTGAAGTTCTTTCGAACTTCTCTGCCGTTCTCTCGATCAGCAACTCGTTTATTTTATCAAACTCATTCGCTTTTGTCAAGAACTTTTTTCAAGTTTTTTTGAAGCAGTTTTTGTAACCCGCGGCAGCCACCCGGCTCCGAACTAGGTTTTTCTGTTTCAAAGAAACTCATTCGCATCAGCTCTCGCTGACAGCTTAGTTATAATAACACCGCCCAAAGCAAAAGTCAACACCTTTTTTCGAATTTTCTTATTTTTAGAAAAATATAGTTAATTCTGCATATTTTATATTTTATCTGAATTTTTTTAAAAAGACCGTACGCATCACACGCCGGTCCTTTTTCCACAACTTCCTTCTAATTTTTCCCCACGCGCAGAATCGCATCCTGAATATTTTCCACCGGAATCAGTGCGATTCCACCGATTTTCTCCACGGACTTCATGCAGACAGCAGGTAAAATCACCCGCTCGAAGCCCAGTTTTTTTGCTTCCAGTACACGCTGTTCCGCCATGCTGACGGCGCGGACCTCACCGCTTAAGCCGACCTCGCCAAATACGACCGTTTTCTCATCGATCACCTGATCTTTGTAGCTCGATACGACGGCAAGTGTGATGCCAAGATCGATCGCCGGCTCATTCATCTTGATTCCGCCTGCGATGTTGACGTAGGCATCGCTTGTCGAGAGATTGACTCTTGCGCGTTTTTCCAGCACTGCCATCAGCAGGTTCACACGGTTGAAATCGCATCCTGCTGCGGTGCGGCGCGGGATTCCGAAATTACTGTGGCAGACCAGTGCCTGAATCTCGATCAGGATCGGGCGCGTTCCCTCCATGGAGCATGCAACAGCCGAACCGGAAGCTCCCTCCGGCCGTCCGTTCAGCATGTATTCCGATGGATTTTTCACTTCCACGAGTCCCTCTGTCTGCATTTCGAAGACGCCGATCTCATTTGTAGAACCAAAACGGTTTTTGACGCCGCGCAGAATCCGGTAGGACGCATGACGGTCGCCCTCGAAGTACAGCACGGTATCTACCATATGTTCCAGCACACGCGGGCCGGCCACATTACCGTCTTTTGTCACATGGCCGACGATAAAGATCGAAATTCCCATTCCCTTTGCAATCTGCATCAGCACATTCGTCGATTCCCGGACCTGGGATACACTGCCCGGCGCGGAGCTGACCTCTTCGTTGTACATGGTCTGAATCGAGTCGATGACGGCAATCTCCGGCTTCTCTTTTTCCATGACGGCGCGGATGATGTCAAGATTCGTCTCACAGAGCAGGGACAGATTTTCATTAAATTCTCCGATCCGCACGGCGCGCAGTTTGATCTGGCGCAGGGACTCCTCGCCGGAAATGTATAAAACCTGATGTCCTGCTGTGGACAGCATGCGGCACACCTGCAGAAGGAGTGTGGATTTTCCAATTCCCGGATCGCCGCCGACCAGTGTCAGGGAACCCGGCACGATTCCTCCGCCGAGCACCCGGTCGAGTTCTCCGATTCCCGTCGGGATACGCTCTTCTTTTCCTGTTGAAATTTCCGTCAGATGCACCGGCTTTCTGCCCGCTGCGCTGTGGCTTCCGAGCCCCTGGTTTCCCGCCGGTGTTTTGGCCGCCGTCGGTTCCTCCACAAACGTATTCCATTCTCTGCACGCCGGACACTGGCCCATCCATTTTGCTGACTCATATCCGCAGTTCTGGCAGAAAAAGGCTGTTTTTTTTGCTTTTGCCATAGTTGTGTCTCCCTTATAATTGTCAAAAAAGCTGCCGCACACGTTCTGCGACAGCCTTCTTTTTTTACTTCATCATGCTTTTACGATTTCTACTGCTACATCCTCTGTTTTTTCCAGCTCTACGCTGAAGGAAAGTTTTCCGCCGAGGTTTGTGGTCATGTGGCCAACGTTTACGCCGTCGAGCAGCACCTTGTATTCGGTCTCTGCTTCCATTTCAACGGTGATCTGTGCATCCTCCGGTCCTTCTACTTTGAAGGTCATGCCGTCGTCGAATACGTTCAGATCGGTAACTGCGGTTCCCGGAACGGATTCGTATACGAACAGTCCGTTTCTCTCCAGCTTTGTGATTTCCTTAAAGGTTTTTACTTTATACAGATCTCCTCTGTGCTCAAAATCAGATTTTTTTGCCTTTGCCGCAAGCTCATAATCTCCGAAGCTGATGCCTCCGTCTGCCTCTGTGCGGATTAATTCTTTTACTACTGACATTTGTAAATGCCCTCCTGGTCTTGTCTTTTGTGGTGTTTCGTTTGTTTGTGAAAATCATACCATAATCGAAAAGATTTTACCATATAATTTATGGAATTTTATATTATTTTTTCTCAAGAACCTTAAATGTAATCTCTTTCTTATTCATTCCAGCCGCAACGGTATCGCCTTTTTTCACTTCTCCGTTCAGGATGGCTTCTGCGAGCGGATCCTCAATTTTGCTCTGGATCGCGCGTTTTAACGGGCGGGCACCGTACTTGCTGTCGAAGCTGTTTTCCACGAGATATTCTTTCACGGTGTCACGGACTTTCAATTCAATGTCCATCTGCTCCTTGCAGCGGCGCTCCAGATCTTTGAGCAGAATCTGCAGAATCTTCTTCATATCCGCCTTGGTAAGCTGATGGAATACAATAATCTCGTCGATTCGGTTCAGGAATTCCGGCTTAAACATCCGTTTGACTTCTTCCATCACCTGGCCCTTCATGTATTCGTAGTCTTTCCGCTCATCTTCTGTCGAAAGGAATCCAAGGCGTTTCGGCGCTACAATGTTCTGTGCTCCGGCATTGGATGTCATGATAATGCAGGTCTGTTTGAAATCAACTTTTCTGCCCTGCGCGTCGGTGATATGGCCATCATCAAGCACCTGCAGCAGAATGTTGAAGACATCCGGGTGCGCTTTTTCGATCTCGTCAAACAGGATCACACTGTACGGGTTGCGGCGCACTTTTTCGGAGAGCTGGCCGCCTTCCTCGTAGCCGACGTATCCCGGAGGGGAGCCGATCAGTTTGGAGACGCTGTGTTTCTCCATGTACTCCGACATGTCGACGCGGATCAGGGCCTGCTCTGTACCGAAAACTGCCTCGGCGAGTGCTTTGGAAAGTTCTGTTTTTCCGACACCGGTCGGTCCAAGAAACAGGAAGGATCCTGTCGGACGGTTCGGGTCTTTTAATCCGACTCTGCCTCGTTTTACGGCTTTTGCCACAGCTGTCACGGCTTCTTCCTGGCCGACAACGCGTTTATGGAGTGTCTGCTCCAGTCTTGCCAGACGTTTCGATTCTCCTTCCGCGAGACGCTGTACCGGAATTTTCGTCCAGGTGGATACGGTTTTTGCGATTTCTTCTTCTGTTACCTGCAGTTTTTTGTTTTTACAACGGCGTTCAAAGCGTTTTCGGATCTGCTCCAGATCTTTTTCGAGCTCCTGCTGGCGCGCCTGCAGTTCTTTTGCCTGCTCAAAATCGCCGGCACTGATCGCGGATTCTTTTTCTTTCTGTACTTCGAACAGTGTCTGCTCCTCTTTTGCCATGTTGTCCGGCACCTGGTAGCCGGCGAGCTGTACGCCTGCGGATGCCTCATCGATCAGATCGATGGCTTTATCCGGCAGGAAACGGTCGTTGATGTAGCGGACGCTCATTTTTACGGCTGCTTCCAGTGCTTCATCGGTGATTTCCACGCCGTGATGGCGTTCGTAGTATGGGCGCAGGCCTTTTAAGATATCAAGTGCTTCGCTTTCCGTCGGTTCTTCTACTTTGACCGGCTGGAAACGGCGCTCCAATGCGGCATCTTTTTCGATGTATTTACGGTATTCTTCCAATGTTGTTGCACCGATGAGCTGAATTTCTCCGCGGGAAAGGGACGGTTTTAAGATATTGGATGCATCGAGTGCTCCCTCTGCACCGCCGGCCCCGATGATGGTGTGAAGTTCATCGATGAACAGCAGAATATTTTCATTTTCCGTGACTTCTTTGACAACGCGTTTGATACGCTCTTCGAACTCACCGCGGTATTTGCTTCCGGCTACCATTCCGGAAAGGTCAAGGACAACAACTCGCTTATCGCGGATCGTTTCCGGCACAATGCCAAGGGCAATCCGCTGCGCCAGACCTTCCGCAATCGCCGTTTTTCCGACACCCGGCTCTCCGATCAGACACGGGTTGTTTTTTGTCCGGCGACTTAAGATCTGAATGACACGCTCAATTTCCTGCCCACGGCCGACAACCGGATCGAGTTTTCCTTCGCGCGCAAGCTCAGTCAGATCCCGGCTGTACTGGTCCAGTGCCGGCGTTTCGCTGGTCTGCGCTCCACCTCTTGTCTGCGGTCCGCGGCCGGTATTTGCATTTCCGCTTGCACCGCCCTGCAGCGGTGCCTCGCCCATGGCAGTAAGGATTGCTCCATATAGTTTCTGAATGTTGATCCCCATGGTAAAAAGCAAACGGGTAGCAACACAGTCACTTTCTTTTAAGATTGCGATCAGCAGATGCTCGGTTCCCACAGCTCTGCTCTTAAAACGCGCTGCCTCCGCTTCTGCATTTTCAAGCACTCTGCGTACCCGCGGAGTATAGTCCGGTCGGGATTCGGTCACGGTGTTTCCGCCTGGTGCAATCAGACGGTCAATCAGTTCGGTAAGCTGTCCGGCATCTACGTGAAACTCAGAAAGCACCATGCCTGCTGTGCCATCCTCCACGTTCAGAAGTCCGATCAGAAGGTGTTCGGTTCCTACGTAATTATGTCCACATTTTTCAGCTGTCCTAACCGCATATGCCAGTGCTTTTTTTGCCTGACTGGTATATCCTTCTCTCATAATACTATTGTCTCCTTCATGTTTCGTCTGCGTAATTGCTGTAAATTTCATCTACAAGCTGATGTACTTCTTCTTTTGATATATTTTTGCAGACGGCTTTTGCAAGAATCACCTGCAGATCTTCGCGCAGTTCCTGCATGGCATACAGTTTATCCGCATCGATAGAGATAACGGCTCCTTTTCTTCGGTCAATCGAAAGAAGTCCCTCCTGCCGGAGTACGCTGTAGGCCTTATTTACGGTATGCATGTTGATACCGATATTGTCTGCGAGCTGTCTTACCGAAGGTAGAGTATCTCCTTCCTGAATTCTGGAAGTGGCAATACCCAGAATAATCTGATTTCTCAGCTGGATATAGATCGCTTCATCGCTGTTGAAATCGATCTGTATTGTCTCATAATACATAGTTACACCCTGCTTTCTCGTATCGTTTTGTTATACATATGTTATAACAATTCGCAGACTTTGTCAACAAACGGTTTCCCTACCTGTTTTTCTCGTAGATGATCTGAAGACCTTTCAGGAGCAGATTCTCATCGATGATGATGTCATGTCTGCAGTGCGGAATCACAGCTTTCGCCAGACCTCCGGTAGCCACAATCGTGCATTTGCAGCCAAGTTCTTCTTCCATCCGTTCGATCATGCCGTCGATGCTGGCAGCGTTTCCATAAATCATACCGCCTTTCATACAGTCCAGCGTATTTTTGCCAATGACTTTTTTCGGTGCTGTCAGACTGGTCTGGCTAAGCTGCGCGGCATTTGATACGAGAGCATCCAGCGAAGTACGAAGTCCCGGAAGAATCACGCCTCCGATGAAGCTTCCTTTCTGATCAAGTACACTCATCGTCGTGGCAGTTCCCATATCGATAAGAATCTGCGGACATGTGTATTCATTCAGCGCTGCTACTGCTACAACAACAAGATCGCTTCCTGCCGTTGCGGGGTCGTCCAGTTTGATATTAAGTCCGGTCTTCACACCGGGGCCGACAACTTTGACCGGCTTTTTAATCACTTTTTCTGCCGCACTCCGGCAGAGCTCTGTCACCTGCGGAACAACGGAAGAGATGATACCTCCTTCGATCTGCTCCACCGGAATCTCATACAGTTCCAGTACATTTTTCAGGCTGACTGCGTATTCCAGCTCTGTTTTTGCCTTGTCCGTGGAGAGTCTTTCGATGAAGTATGTTTTTTTCCCTTCCACACACCCAAGGACGATGTTCGTGTTGCCGATGTCTATTGCAAGGATCATGATTCAGGTTCCTCCTGTAAAAACTATGAAATGAAATTCTTGTGGTTTTATTATACATGGTGCGGCGCTTTGAGACAAGGAAAAAGACAGCAAGAAAAAGTCAATTAAGTCGATTTCATACTGTCTTCTGAATATTTCATTTTGAATTATCTATTCTTGTTGTTCACAAAAATAAATTTTACATCATTCTCAAACGATCGAAGAGGTACAGCAGATCTTAGGACAGTTTGAGCACCATACATTTTACATCATTTTCAAACCATTAGTTCCGCACACTTTTCGAGCGGAATGTTTGAGTACCATACATTTTTACATCATTCTCAAACAGGTTCCATCCTTCACACCATCAATCGTGAGTTTGAGTACCATACATTTTTACATCATTCTCAAACAAATCCGCATCAGATCTCGTTATCCGATGCGTTTGAGTACCATACATTTTTACATCATTCTCAAACTCTCTCCATGCACCAACTTTTCCAGATAATGTTTGAGTACCATACATTTTTACATCATTCTCAAACAAGTCTGATAAGTACCGCGTATATATCAGAGTTTGAGTACCATACATTTTTACATCACTCTCAAACAGGGTCTTATTGCTACTCACCTCGAAGGCGGTTTGAGTACCATACCTTTTTACATCATTCTCAAACTACGACTCGGAAGATCAAAGCGGATGGAACAGTTTGAGTACCATACATTTTTACATCATTCTCAAACTGGGTTCAGTTTGTACAGAATTTCAACTAGTTTGAGTACCATACATTTTTACATCATTCTCAAACGCAAAAGAGGGTCTGACACGTGGCTGATCTGTTTGAGTACCATACATTTTTACATCATTCTCAAACGGCTTTCGCTCTCTGGTAATCATAGTAACTGTTTGAGTACCATACATTTTTACATCATTCTCAAACACACAATCGTCACTCCACCAGTCTTCTTCGGTTTGAGTACCATACATTTTTACATCATTCTCAAACAGACGGTGACATTCTCAGTGTTAAGTTCTAGTTTGAGTACCATACATTTTTACATCATTCTCAAACTGGAATGTGATTATTTCCGCACGCGGTTAGTTTGAGTACCATACATTTTTACATCATTCTCAAACGGTAGGTGGAAACAACCCGCGTATCGTCAAGTTTGAGTACCATACATTTTTACATCATTCTCAAACGGGGCTTCCACGGCAGGATCTTGGAGCACTGTTTGAGTACCATACATTTTTACATCATTCTCAAACCTCAAATTTAAAAATGAACTGCTTTCATCTGCACAAAACAGGTACTCAAACATCCGATGGATATTAATAGACATCACATCCATCTTTGTCAATTATATAATATTCTCTCTGATTCGAAAAGTCCCTTTGTATATTTTCTATGAAAAGCAAGGATATTTCATAGTAGCATGCCATTTGGGAGAGTTTGTTTATTTGTGTTTCGTTCAGATAGGATCGAATATTGACCAAAATCACCAGTTCTTTTTGGAGAAGTTCGGCCATAACTTTGATATATTGCGTTAATTTTTCCAGAAGTCCCATCTCTTTTTCGGTTTCTGTCTGAACTCCCATCAATTTTAGGAGTGCGCTCAAATCGATTTCCTCATTTTGTTCCAATTCGTACCCACTGGCAGTTTCCAATTGATAGATGTATTTCTTCAGTTCCGCAATAATTCTCTGTGTTTCAAGAAACATTTCTTCATTTTGCGCACTTTTGACCAGCTCTGTAAATAACCGTTTTTGTATTCTGTGATCCGCAAAATCAAGAGAAAATGGCGTTAATATTAATTCCACATCTCTTTTCATATTCAGCTCTGTGTCAGCTTTAGAAAGTACGAAATTTCCCTCCTCTCCCTGATTTTGTTTTTGCAGCTGCTCCACATATTTAAAAAACAGCTCCGGTGATTCTATAATCCATTCCGTTGGACAGTTCTGATGAATCGCAATAGGTTTTTCCAAGTCCACATGTACCAGTTTCATAAAATCACCAGCCTTTCATCCGTATTCAGCACTTCACTCTTTACGTTTCCAACAATCAGATCCATTTTCGCATACTGCTTCTCAGTCACCGTTAAAAGCTGTACCAGGCCTTCTTCCGGCTTATTTTTATGAATCTGATCCACGATTCCATTCACTGCAGTTGTATTTAACGCAAGCTTACAGTATACGGATTCCTGGAGCATCAGGAATCCGCTTTTCAATAAAAACTTTCGAAATCTCGTATATTCTCTTCTCTGATCGCCCGTCAGCACCGGAAGATCAAACAGCACCAATACTCTCATAAAACGATAACTCATAGGCCATAAAACCGGATCAATGCACTGTCATTCTCATTTAAGGCATCAAATACACTTTTACAGTAAATTTTTATGGCATTATTCACATACTGTGTTTTCCCGTCTATCATGACTTCGTTGTTTAATACATTGACCAATTGTATTTTTTCCTCATGCGTAAATTCTTTCCTCTGCATTTGGATTACTTCCCGGTCAATCAGAACACGGAACGGTTCCATCAAATCGGACGCCAGATTAAACTGATTAAACATATTATCATGAAAGAGTCCTAGCTGTGTAATATAACCGCTCGCTACAATTTCTCTCGCAAACGCAGACAGCAAAATGCTATATCCGTAATTCAACGCTGCATTTTCCGGACAATCCGCAGTTCTGGTAAATGTCATGCCGAACAACGCATTGAAATATACCTTTGCCGCATGCCCTTCCCGGTTTGTCTCATCGTTCCAGCCAATCTCCTGTAAATATGATTCTAACAGACCCGCTTCTTCCTTTCCCAGATTTTTTAATAGTTCCTTCTGTTTTCGTATTTTTTCCGTCACAATCTCTGTCCAGATCGCTTCTTTACTGTGCCGGCTCCACTGAATCTGCTTTCTGACCTTATTGCTGGTATCATGACTTCCGTAATACCCAACCAGTTCCGACGATGGATTTCTCTTTTCATCGCAAAAAATCACTTTTATTTTCTTTTTTGTCAGCTCTGCCAGCAGACTTGTTGTGACTGTTGCTGCTGTTGACTCAATCAGAATGGTTGATATTTCACTTAAATGTATTTTTGTTACTTCCTCATTTCGCACCACAAGATAACCAAGCTGATAGTCCAGCTTTGCCCGTTTGGAAATAACCACAATCCGCCAGCTCATAGTGCATTCAGGTCTACTGTCTGCTCGTAGATACCGGTTGGCGATTGATGAATCATTTCGATTCGACTGCAATCGGTTATATTTTTGTTGAGACACAAAATTCCTGCTCTTCCAGATCCTCCAATTAATTTCAAATCAGCGGCAGCACTCTGGCACTGGAAAAAATGTAAAACTTCATACAAAATGATACACTTTTCTTCTATGCATAATTCTTTAAATTTTTCTCTTTTTTCCGTTAATGTCTTTGCCTGTGCTCCAAGTTTTTTGGCATATACCGTATTTGTTAATTTATTTAAAAAGGTTTCATACAGCATCATCACCTTCTTTTCTTCTAAATGGTCGGAATCGTAAATTTTCAGTTCTTTATTCTGTTTTTTACGTTCCACGTACTGTACTATTTTTTTCAGTATTTCCGTTTCTTCCTGGGAAAGTACCAGCTGATTTGCACCTTGCATCAATAGCCGATCTCCTGATCTTCCGGAAACCCACATATAAAATCCGTCCACACAAAACAGAGTATCTATTTTGATTTCCGGCACCAGCACTCGCGGATTCTTTAACTGTCTTTCCTCTTCCAGATACCGAATTATATTTTCTTCTGACTTCTGAATTTCCTTTTTCAGACGAATCGGCACATACTCGATTGTTCGTATTTTCTTTCCCTTTTTGCCCTCCGATTCTGCCAGTACAAAGTAAGCTCCCGCCTCTTTGTTATATCCTCCATACTTCTGTATATCACAAAGCCGTTCATCACTGCTCTTGATCGGAACCTGACCTTTTCCTTTTTTGACAATCTGCTGGTCAAACAATGCACCTGTTTCCTCATACGATCTTCGCGTCACAAGAATGTTGTTCTTCTCCATAAATTTTCGGACTGTCACAATGGTTCCGTTCCCGCCTTCCCAGGCAATTTCTCCGTTTCGTTCAATTCTTTCCTGTTCAAACATCTTCTTCAGGTTATAACTTCTTCCCGGATTTTCCTTAATGAAGTGAATCGGATTTGATGTGAATTTTACAAAATATGCATTGCCAACGACAATATTCAAATACGCATCCTTCGCATGATGATAATCATTCATCTCCCGTACCTTCAGAAATTTAAAATCCTTACGGAACTTTGAAACGGTTGGCGCTTTCACATAAACAATCTGTGTATCCGGGATCACCTGCTGCAGAATACTTGCTGCCACTTTTGTACTCTGACGAGTTTCCACCAGCTGCCTGGAAATAAATCCAGCCAATTCAGACGGTTCAAATCCGTTTCCTCTTATCAGCCGTTTATATTTTTCTTCACTGATCAATCCGGCATCCACTAAAGATTTCCAGAATGGCTGCATTTTTTTCCGAACTGTTTCATCGATCGGATATTTATCCTCTTTCATCTGATTACATTTCTTCTTTACAAGTACCCGGTTATCCAGACTATCATCCATCACTTTGGACTGTGGAAAAATATGATCAATGTCATACTTCTGATTATCCCACAATTCCTCCAGTTCAATTGTTTCACCGGAATACATGCATTTTCCTTTTTGCGTATAATACAAATACAGCTTGTCTCTTCTCATTTCCGCATCGGAACGTTTTTCAATCTCATCTATCCAGTCTTTTTCTTCCGCTTTACATTTTTTATAGAGTTCCAGCAGTTTCTTTTTTCTTGAAGAGGTTCTTCCCTGATCGGTTTTTTCTCTTGCCATTTCTATAAAAACACGTTTCGGTGGGTTTCCCATCACTTTGCAGATTTCCTTTACAATCAAAAGGCTCTGCCAAATCTGCCGCTTCACTGCCGGTGATACGTAAAGCTCCTCGACTAATTCATACGAAATATCCCGTTTTTTCTGTTCGTTTCCATTCTTTTCTTCGATTGCCGATGCAAACAAATATTTTTCGCTAAGCAGTTGCATCAGATTGTCATTCGTCTCCCACAAAGCCCGAATAATAGACCATGCCTCTCCCGTTTCCGGTGCCGGTGCTTCCGTCTCTTCCAAAAACACTTTTGAGAGTCTTCCCCAACCACGATACGGCAGTTTACTTATGCTGTCTCTTTGTTTTTCTGTCAACTCCGGAAACAGTTTCTTTAATCTCTGTTTCAGTATCGCTTTATCATCTCCAAACAGCGTTACGTTCAGGATGATGCATTCTTTTTCCGCCTGGTTCAGTGACAGATTTGTTAATTTCTCTTTAAAGTCATGGTATGCCGTAAGAGAACTCTTGAAATCACCATCAATTCCGGTAATTTCAACTTCTTTTCCGGTAATTCCTTCTTTCACTAAATAGTTTTTCAGTTTTTTCTGTGTAACCTTTCTGCTTTTCTGGAATACTTCTTCATATATTTTCTGTTTCTGCTCTACAGATATCTTTTCTCCATCCAAACGCAGATTATTTAATTCATTTAAAACTTCGTATTTGCTGTACAGTAGAGAATACTTTGGTAAAACATCTTCACTTGGCAGATAAGTACATTTATTCGTCATTCTTCGAATAAACTGTTCTGCACTTGCTTCCAAGTCTACCATCTCATCGAAGTTCCATGGATATATTTTGCCTTCTTTTCGTACCGCCCAGTTACTTTTCTCCCCTTTTTTTCGAATTCCGTTTAAGGGTCCTACGTAGTACGGAATGCGGAATGTGAAAATTTTTTGAATCTTCTCTCCATTCTCTTTCAGTAGCGGAACTTTATCTTCCAGATTTTTCAGGATTGCATTTAATTCATATAAATGAATCTGATACGGAATGACACTGTTGTCTTTTACAGTCTGTTTCGGAAGAAACGTTCCCATTTCCATTTCCTTCTGCATGCAGGATGCTTTCGTCACATCTGATATCTTGCCCAGAATATTCTTTTTCAGATAACCGTAAAAGTCTTCCTGACTACATTGTTTTGGTGCCTTGATATACGCATAATAATTAGCTTTTTCATCCTTTTTTGCAAACAGTCTCTGATATTCTTCCCTTGAAAGATTCTCTCTGACCAGCTTTTTCAGATCTTTCAGATCTTTTTTATGCTTTTCATAAAGTGCCACTTTTGCCTCTGAAAGAGAAGAATAGTTCTGCAAAATATCAGCCAGAACAGCCCAATCGTACACTGCTTTTGCGTGTTCAATTAATACATATTTTTCTCCCAGCTCTGCTTCGATCTCTCCAGCGTATTCTTCATAACCTGCATCTGCGAAGCAAAGTTTTGGCCGTTCCAGTGTATCCATCTGTTTTTCCCCAAACAGATTTCCCAGTTTTGCTGTTCCACCGGTAATCAATCCCAGCCACTCTTTTTCACAGGATGTTTCTGCCCGCATTGCTTTTACTGCTTTTGTCTTTTTCGCAGATTTGGTCAATGTTCGGTCTTTTAAAATTGCCTCTATTTCCTTGCTTCTTTCCACTCCAATCTCGGAAGAAAAGCCAAGTTCTTCTGCCCTCACTGCTTCAAGGAACTGTTCAAATGTTGTCTGAAATTCTCTTACCTGTTCGATATTTCCGTTTAATAGAAAATGGCCTCTGTGTTTCATCATATGATGCAGAGCAAGATATATCAGACGAATATCAGGCGTTTCGTCAGTTTCCATTAACCATTTTCTCAGATGATAGATGGTTGGAAACTGTTTATGATATTCTTTATCTGTGTAATCATCATCCGCAAACAATGCATAGGGAAGTTCCGGACACTTTCCCTGCCTGTCACGCTTATCCTCTGGCCAGTAACGACTCTCTTTCATTCTGCGAAAAAATCCATCATCTATCTTTTCTACTTCTTCCGCAAAAATTTTCTGCAGCAATTCTATTCTCCAATTACGACGATCCAATCTTCGTTTTGCTGTCCGAAACCCTCTTCTCTCTTCTGCAGTCTGTGCACTGTCAAATAGTCGTACACCCCAAAGTGTTTTTCCATGTGCGCGCAAAATTTCGTACTTCTCATTTGTCACAGCCCATCCAACCGAACCGCTTCCCATATCAAGTCCGAGATAATATTCCCCTTTCATCTGTTCTTTCCTCCATTTTCTACATTTTATCTAATTTTACCATATATTTTGATTTTTTACATCTTTTCTTTCCTATTTTCAACAATTCTACTTCCTGGTTCTTGCTGTTCCCACAGTACTGAATCATAACCATGTTTCATTTCTAATTTTAGACAACAAAAAAACTGCTGTCTATGAAGACAACAGTTTTCGTTCCACACACTGTGGACCATCTAACGATGGCGTTTTCGATAAATCGTTATTTGAACTTATGATGTAAAATTTAGTATGGTACTAAACTATCTACACTATACTTCTATTTTTTCCTTTCGTCAATCTTTTTTAGAAAGTTTTTATGATAATTATTCCATTTTTTTCTCTTGCGTCCTTGTTGTTTTTATGGTAAAATATACTTTGTTCTGATTACGAACACTGCCGCTGTGGCGGAATTGGTAGACGCACTTGACTCAAAATCAAGCGGTGAATAACCGTGCCGGTTCGAGTCCGGCCAGCGGCATAGCTAAAAAAGATCTGCAAAAACGAACGTTGATGCAGATCTTTTTTTATTGTCTTCCCTTCAAAAAAGCAGCTTTTGAAAGAAAGAAAACCCCTTTCGCAGAACCCGCCATCTGCCGCACGGTTCTTTTTGAAAGGGGTTTTACTGTTGTTACCTCTTATTTATTTCCAAACATCTTTTCATATTCCGGTGTTCCATCCAGTGTAGCGAAGTAGTCTTTCGGGGTTTCTGCGCGGCGGATGACTTCAAAGCTGCCGTCCTCTTTTAACAGAACCTCTGCAGATTTTAATTTTCCGTTGTAGTTGTATCCCATGGAAAATCCATGTGCGCCGGTGTCGTGGATGAAGAGGAGGTCTCCTACTTCCACTTCCGGAAGCATACGGTCGATCGCGAATTTATCGTTGTTCTCGCACAGGGAGCCTGTTACGTCATATTTGTGGTCGCACGGCTGATCTTCTTTTCCCATCACCGTGATGTGGTGGTAAGCGCCGTACATAGCCGGTCTCATCAGGTTGACCGCGCAGGCATCACAGCCGATGTACTCTTTGTAGATGTGTTTCTGATGGATGGCGCGGGTAACGAGTCCGCCGTACGGTCCCATCATGAAACGGCCCATTTCCGTGTAAATTGCAACATCGCCCATGCCGGCCGGAACGAGAACTTCATCGTACACTTTATGTACACCTTCGCCAATCACGCGGATGTCATTGCCTTCCTGATCCGGTTTGTACGGAATTCCGACGCCGCCGGAAAGATTGATGAATTTAATCTTCACGCCCGTCTCTTTCTGCAGCTTTACAGCCAGCTCAAACAGTGTTTTTGCCAGAACCGGGTAATAATCGTTGGTTACGGTATTACTTGCAAGGAAGGAATGGATGCCGAACTCTTCTGCCCCTTTTGCCTTCAGAATGCGGAATGCCTCGAAAATCTGCTCGGTTGTCATACCGTATTTAGCATCTCCCGGATTATCCATGATGTCGGTGCTGATTTTAAACAGTCCGCCCGGGTTATAACGGCAGCAGATTTTCTTCGGAATGTAGCCTAATGTTTTCTCAAGAAAATCAATATGGGTAATATCATCAAGGTTAATGATCGCACCAAGCTCTGCAGCCAGTTGATACTCTGCAGCCGGTGTTACGTTGGATGAAAACATGATTTTATCTTTCTCAAATCCCATCGCATCGGAAAGCATCAGCTCCGTGTAAGAAGAGCAGTCGCATCCGCAGTCATATTCACCCAGCATTTTGATCAGTGTCGGGTTTGGGTTCGCTTTTACAGCAAAATACTCACGAAATCCCGGATTCCAGGAAAAAGCTTCCTTTACCGCTTTCGCATTCTCACGAATTCCTTTTTCATCGTAAATGTGAAACGGAGTTGGTACTGCTGCTGCGATTTCTTCCAGTTTTTCTTTTGTTACAAAAGGCTTCTTCGTCATTCTCTTTTGTCTCCTTCTTCTGCTTATTTTGCCTGAATAATGTGAAGCATGTTTGTCATATATCCTTCACCCGTCACCTCGTTAGTAGCAGGGTCTCCGGCCGTAAAAATAACCATATCACCGCGTTCTACAAGCTCCTCACGGCGCACCATATACATAGCATGGGAAATGATGTTCTCCGTAGAATCTTCCTCGTATCCGGTCACCGGACGAACGCCCCAGTAGAGCTGCATTTTTCTTCTTGCCCATTCATATGGGGTAACGCCGTAAATCGGTACGCTCGGACGAAGGTTGGAGATCAGTCTTGCGGTCTGACCGGACATCGTCGGGGTCACAATGCAGGCTGCTTTGATGTGTTCTACCATAGAAACGGCTGCACTTCCGACTGCTGCGGAAACATTCAGCTTTCCTTCCAGCGCTTTTCCATCGCGGTAATCTTCGAATTTCAGATAACGCTCCGTCTGCTCGGCAATCTCTCCCATCATGGTAACTGCCTCGATCGGATATTTTCCGGCTGCTGTTTCGCCGGAGAGCATGATCGCATCCGTTCCATCATAAATTGCATTCGCAACATCGGCTACCTCTGCACGGGTCGGACGCGGGTTCCGGATCATGGAATCCAGCATCTGGGTTGCTGTGATAACCGGTTTGTATTTATGATTGCATTTTTCAATGATGATTTTCTGTACATGCGGTACTTGGCACGCCGGAATCTCTACACCAAGGTCTCCCCTTGCAACCATCACACCATCTGCCGCATCGATGATGCTGTCGATGTTCTGCACACCCTCCGCATTTTCGATCTTGGCAATGATATCAATATGCTCTCCTCCGTTTGCCACAAGGAACTCACGGATTTCGTTAATTGCCTCTGCATTTCGGATAAAAGAAGCTGCAACAAAATCAATATCCTGTTCAATACCAAAGAGAAGATCTCCTTTGTCTTTCTCCGTGAGGTTCGGAAGATTGATCGAAACGTTTGGTACATTCACACCCTTTTTTTCTCCGAGCTCGCCGCCGTTTACTACGGTACAGACAATTTCCGGTGCATTTACTTTTTCTACGCGCAGGCCGATCAGACCATCATCGATCAAAATCGTATCTCCCTCTTTGATATCTTCCGTAAGGCCGGTGTAGCTGACAGAACAGTGATTTTCATCTCCGGTCTCCTGAACGGTTGTCAGGGTAAAAGTCTGTCCGGTTACCAGATTCACTTTTTTTCCATCTTTTAAAACGCCGGTACGAATTTCCGGTCCTTTGGTGTCCAGAAGGATTGCCACAGGAGTTTTCAGCTCTTTTCGAAGCTCTTTCAGCATATCCATACGCATTTTCTGCTCATCGTGGTCTCCATGAGAAAAATTAAAACGAGCAACATCCATTCCGGTTTCAATCAGTTTTTTCATCAGGTCACGGGAGTTGGTATTTGGTCCCATGGTGCAGACAATTTTCGTTCTTCTCATACTTTCTCTCCTTCTTTATTTTACATGTTCATGCGTAAACAGGTGATCCTGGCAGTATTCATAATTTCCGTTGCATCGGGAACAGAAACGGAACTCCAGATTCGGATCATCTTTTTCGGTCCGGCCGCAGATCGCACATTTGTGTTTTGTGATCCCGTTCGGATTGCGGTATTCGGCTTCGCCTCTTGAAACGGCCTTTTTGAATTCCTTCCGGCGTCTGTTCTGCTGGAAAGAGCTGCGTTTTCCTTTTCTTGTCATCAGGAAGAACACAAGGACGTTTGCAAGGGAACAAAGAATAACAACACATCCTGCCCAGTTTCCGCTCATGATGCTGGTAATCATGCTGTAGGCGAGAAGCGCTACGTCAAGGTATGCCAGCCATTTGATTTTGATCGGAATAATGAAATACAGCAGTACCTGCATATCCGGAAAGCTGATCGCAAAGCCGAGGAAAATCGAGAGGCTGATGTAGTAAGTGCTGAATGCCGTTCCCATCAGCGACGGATATCCGTTGACTGCATATAAGATTCCATACAGCAGGAAGGAACCGATAATGGTCATCAGAATACCGGAAAAGATGTAAACATTATACTTGAAATCTCCCCAGGCTCTCTCAAGGCTTGTTCCGATTGAGTAATAGAAAAACAGCATGATGATCGTAAAGATATCAAGGCTGCTCGGCGGAATCAGAATCCAGCTCACCAGACGCCAGATCTGGCCGTGCAGAATATAATATGGTTCCAGTGTCAGATACTGTCTCATAATGGGGGCCGCAAGCTGAATGATATAGCCCGCAATGTACGTTACGATAATGTACATCGTCAGATGGCTTAACGCGTATCTCCCATATTTTCGCTCCATTTTGTCTAAAAAATTCATGCACACTCTTCCTTTTTGTTTGTTTTATTTTACCGGCTTTCACTGCCCGAAAATACATTCTCATTATACGTGCTGCCTTTTCGTTTGTCAAACGGTATAACGGTGAATTTCGTCTCTGAAAAAGAGCTTTACGAATGTTTTACTTTCCGGTATAATTTATTAGAAATCTTTTCCAGTTATTTTATAAATATACGAAAAAATTCAGGAGGACTTTATATATGGCAGGATCATCATTTGGTACCATCTTCAGACTGACCACCTGGGGAGAGTCTCATGGAAAAGGCGTGGGCGTTGTTGTGGACGGAGTGCCGGCCGGCCTTTCGCTTTCCGAGGAGGATATTCAGGTTTACCTCGACCGCAGGAAGCCGGGACAGAACCGCTTTACCACAAAACGGAAAGAATCCGATACCGTTCAGATTTTATCCGGCACTTTCGAAGGAAAAACGACCGGTACCCCGATTTCCATGGTGGTATGGAATGAGGATCAGCACTCCAAAGATTACAGCGACATTGCTTCCTATTACAGACCGGGCCACGCCGACTATACGTTTGATGCAAAATACGGTTTCCGCGACTACCGCGGCGGCGGACGCTCCTCAGGACGCGAGACGATCGCACGCGTGGCTGCAGGTGCCATTGCCTTAAAAATGCTCTCTGAGCTTGGCATCACCGTTTCCGCCTACACCCGCTCCATCGGTGACGTGGAAATCCAGTCTTTTGATGCCGCTGAAATCGCGAATAACGCCCTGAATATGCCGGATGCAGAGGCTGCCGAAAAGGCTTCCGAGCTTTTAACAAAAGCCATGGCGGAAAAAAATTCCGTCGGCGGTGTGGTCGAATGTGTCGTTCACCATATGCCGGCCGGTGTCGGCGATCCGGTGTTTGAAAAGCTCGATGCCAACCTTGCAAAAGCACTCGTCTCCATCGGCGCCGTAAAAGGCGTGGAAATCGGAGACGGTTTCTCGGTCTGCACAGCTACCGGGCTTACCAATAACGATGCCTTCCATGTAAATGCGGACGGCTCCATTGTCAAGCTGACCAACCACGCCGGCGGTATTTTAGGCGGTATCAGCGACGGAAGCGATATCGTTGTCCGGGCTGGTTTCAAACCGACCCCGTCCGTTGCTGCTTCCCAGCAGACCATCAACAAAGATGGTGAAAACATTGCCATCGAAATCAAAGGCCGCCACGACCCGATCGTCGTTGCACGCGCCGTTGTTGTCGTGGAATGCATGACCGCTCTTGTCCTGGCGGACGCACTGCTCGTCGGCATGAGCGCCAAACTGGACAATGTAAAGAAAGTCTGGGCTCCGGACGAGAAATAAAGACCGGACTGCTTCTTTCTGGCTTCAACACAAAAAATGCCTGCGGGATACAGTTCTTCCTGCAGGCATTTTTGCGTTATTTTTTTAGTGAACGCCTTTTTTCGTAATCAGAATACAGTTCGGCGTCTCCACTTTCATCGGGCGGCCTTTCTGAACCAGCACGTTTTTCTCATAATCAACGGTAAATGTTGTGATCGTGTTGGACTCATGGTTTGCCACTGCGATATGTTTTCCGTCCGGGAACATTGCAATATCCTTTGGATATTCGCCGCTGATCGGAAGTGCAAACTTCTTCTCCAGGCAGCCGGTCTCCGGGTCGATATGGAACATTGCTACGGTATTGTCTCCGGCTGTAGAAGTAAACAGGTAGTGGTGATCCGGGGAAAGGCACATGCCGGATGCAGCGTCGTGCGCCTGGTCCACGTTCGCGGATGTGGTGCTGATCGACTGCAGTTTTTCAAATTCCGGTCCGTTTCCCGTATCACGGTAGCTGAATACATCGACTTTGTTCATCAGCTCGTAAATGACATACGCGTATTTTCCGGATTCACTGAAAACGATCTCTCTCGGACCGGATTCACGCTCACAGCGCAGGATATCCACCAGTTTCAGGCGGTCACGCTGTGTGTTCAGCTTGTACATTTTGATCTGGTCAATGCCGTTGTCGACTGCGCAGACATATTTGTTGTCCGGTGTAGGAACGACACAGCTGACATGCGGGCGGAAGTTACGCTCTGCCACACTGCCAAGTCCCTTGTGGAACACGCCGTCCATCAGACTTCCGAGGCGGCCGTCCTTATGGGTATGTACAACGGTTACTTTTCCGTCATGATAGCCTGCCACGAACAGGTATCTTCCGGTTTTGTCCACCGACAGATAGCAGCCGCGCATGCCGTCGATGTCTACTTTGTTGATCGGGGTCAGGTCTCCGTCATCCTCCACTGCAAACACTGCAACGCCTTCATCTGCAATCGAATACAGGTATTTGCCGTTTAAGGAACGGGCAATGTGGGAAGAGTTGTTGACCGGTATGACTTTTCGCTCTGTCAGAGTGCCTTCTTCTACATTTACATCATATAAATGAATACCAATGCTGCTTCCATGGGTATAAGTGCCTACATAGGCTACGTACTCATCCTTCATGTTGTTTTCATCCTTTCTGCCTTCTCGCACATCGTGTGAATTTTCTAAAAATATTTTAACACAATTTCCGCGCCACGACAACGAGGAAAACGGATTTTTGATATGTAAACGGTAACACTTTATTTTTAGACACAGGATATTCTCCTGCAGAGAATTTTTTAGATATTTCTATTGTTTTTAGATTGTAAGAGTTGAGGTTTCCGCTGCATACCATTTCCATTTTCTACGCTCTCGTCAGACTGATTTCCTGACTCATCATTCCCTGCAGTTTCTTGATTGCGCGGCTGTACTGGCACTGCAGCGCCTGCTCGCTTTTCTTGCAGAATCCGCTGAGCTCTTTGTAGCTGAATCCATATGCTCTCCCCCAGAAAATGCGCTGATCCATCGGATTCAGGTTCTGGATGCAGTTCTGCATCACCATTCGTTCCTCAATCTCGGCTGTCGCGGCCGCCTCCCCTTCATTTCTGTTCTCTTTCTGATACTGTGTATAGGAAACTTCATTCTGATAATAATGTTTTCTGCGCTGATTCTTGATCTTGTTTTTTGCCACACAGAACAGCCATTTCGTCATCTCTTCTCCTTCGAGATCGGCAACGGTTTCAAATTTTACCACCAATACCTCCCATACATCGTTCAGCACATCCTTCGCCGTCTCCCGGTCATTGTTCAACTGACCGCAGATATAACGGAACAGCACATGACTGTTTTCCTCGAATATGATCTGAAAAAATCGTTCCTCCTCTTGTCTCATACACTTCTTTCTCCCTCCTGTTATTTCGCTGTCCTTCTCTTCCGGGTCCGTCATATATGTAATGTGTTGAGACTATCGAAATCTTTCGTTTTTTCAGAATATTTCTACTATTTGACCTTATTACTTTTGTTAATAAAGCAAAATATTGCGTTATAACTGCACCGCGGCGCATAATCAAATTTTTTCTTTCGAAATCAGAAATTACTGTTTCTGACAAAAAAATTCCCGCAGAAAGGAGCTTTCTTCCTCTCTGCGGGAATCTTCTATTTTGGTTTTATTTTATTTAAAGTAAGCAACACCGGACTCAAAGATCTTCAGATCCTGCTCTCCGTAGATGTTGACTGCTACGCCGTTGTCGCGGCGCTCTGCGTGTGCCATCTTACCAAAGACACGGCCGTCCGGGCTGGTGATACCCTCGATTCCGCAGTAGGAACCGTTGACATTCCAGTACTCGTCGTTGGTCAGGTTTCCGTTGACATCGCAGTAGCGGGTTGCAATCTGGCCGTTTGCCATCAGCTTGTCGATCCACTCTTTCGATGCTACGAAACGTCCCTCTCCGTGGGATGCCGGGTTGGTGTAAACACCGCCAAGCTCGGCGCCTGCCAGCCACGGGGATTTGTTGGTCACAACCTTCGTGTAAACCATCTTGGAAATATGGCGTCCGATGGTGTTGAAGGTCAGAGTCGGGGAATCCTCCGTCTGTCCGAGAATCTCACCGTACGGAACGAGTCCCAGTTTGATCAGTGCCTGGAATCCGTTGCAGATACCAAGGGCAAGTCCGTCTCTCTCATTCAGCAGTTTGGTAACAGCTTCTTTGATCTTCGCATTCTGGAATGCGGTTGCAAAGAATTTTGCTGATCCATCCGGCTCATCACCTGCGGAGAATCCGCCTGGGAACATGATGATCTGCGCCTGGTTGATGGCTTTTTCAAAGGCATCGACAGAACCGCGGATGTCTTCTGCGGAAAGGTTGCTGAATACCTGAGTGATAACTTTTGCACCGGCACGCTCGAAAGCTCTGGTGCTGTCATACTCACAGTTCGTTCCCGGGAAAACCGGAATGAATACGGTCGGCTGTGCCAGCTTGTGGGAGCATACGTGGATGCTCTTTGCCTGATAGCAGCTGTCTGTAACAATTCCGTTTTCGTCTGCTGCTGCCACATTCAGGGCATCTACCTCCGGAAGCTCTGCACCGGATACGGTCTTGAATACTTTTTCCAGCGGTTTGTTCCATGCGGAAACAGCCTCGCGGATGGTGATTTCGGTGTCTTTATAGGAAAGAACCGGTTTGTCTGTCACTTCACCGATGACGGTGTAGGTGCTTGCCAGCTCTCCGACTTTTTCAGCCGGAACTTCGCAGATCAGATCTGCAATATATGGAGTAAAGAGATCTCTCTCGTCAACATTGTGCTCGATGGTTACGCCGAGAGCATTACCGAATGCCATCTTGGATACGGCTGCTGCGATACCCTGACGGTCTACGACATAAGCGGCTTTCACACGACCGTTCTGCATATCCTCATGCAGTTTTCTGTAGGTTTCCATGACGCCTTCGTACTCTGGAAGCAGATGTGCGTCGACTGGAAGGTGGATCCACACGAGTTTGTCTCCTGTGTTTTTCAGCTCCGGAGATACTACATCTTTTAATTTTGCAACGTCAACCGCGAAGGATACGAGTGTCGGCGGTACATCGATATGGTTGAAGGTACCGGACATACTGTCTTTTCCTCCGATAGACGGCAGGCCGTAGCCCATCTGTGCGTCGTATGCACCAAGAAGTGCTGCGAACGGCTGGCTCCAGCGGTGCGGATCCTCAGTCATTCTGCGGAAATATTCCTGGAAGGTGAAGCGGACTTTGCTGTAATCGCCGCCGACTGCCACGATGCGGGACAGGGACTCGGTTACGGCATAGACTGCTCCGTGATACGGGCTCCAGCTCGATACGTATGGATCAAAGCCGTAGCTCATCATGGTAACGGTGTTGGTTTTTCCATCCGGAACCGGCACTTTTGCAACCATGGCCTGAGTTTCAGTCAGCTGATATTTTCCACCGTACGGCATCAGCACGCTGGCTGCTCCGATGGAGGAGTCAAACATCTCGACAAGACCTTTCTGGGAGCATGCGTTGAGGTCTGACAGGGTGGACAGCCATTTTTCTTTCACGTCGGCAATGTCACCGCTTCTTTTTAACGGGGTGTCCTCTGCTTTTGGAATCTCTACGAAGACATCATTCTCCTGATGTGCTCCGTTGGTATCCAGAAATGCACGGGAAATATTGACGATCTCTTTTCCTCTCCAGGAGAGTACCAGACGCGGGTCCTCGGTTACGACTGCAACTTCGGTTGCCTCCAGGTTCTCTTCTGCGGCATATTTCAGGAACTGCTCACGGTCTTTCGGGTCGATGACAACGGCCATACGCTCCTGGGACTCGGAGATGGCGATCTCGGTTCCGTCGAGGCCGGCATATTTTTTCGGTACTTTGTCCAGATTGATCTTAAGGCCCGGTGCCAGCTCGCCGATGGCAACGGAAACTCCGCCTGCACCGAAGTCGTTGCATTTTTTAATCAGAAGGCTGACTTCCTCGCGGCGGAACAGTCTCTGCAGTTTACGCTCAGTCGGTGCGTTTCCTTTCTGTACCTCTGCACCGCAGGTCTCGATGGATTCTGTCGTATGTACTTTGGAGGAACCGGTTGCACCGCCGCAGCCGTCTCTTCCAGTACGGCCGCCGAGCAGGATGATGATATCGCCCGGATCGGAATTTTCACGGACAACGGCACGGCGCGGTGCTGCTCCAAGGACAGCTCCGATCTCCATACGTTTTGCCACGTAGTCCGGATGGTAAACTTCTTTGACATAGCCGGTTGCAAGACCGATCTGGTTTCCATAGGAGCTGTAGCCATGTGCTGCTTCTCTTACAAGTTTTTTCTGCGGAAGTTTTCCTTCGAGTGTCTCGCTCTGCGGACGGGTCGGATCTGCGGCTCCGGTCACACGCATTGCCTGATATACATAGGTTCTGCCGGAAAGCGGGTCACGGATTGCACCGCCAAGGCAGGTTGCTGCACCACCGAACGGCTCGATCTCGGTCGGGTGGTTGTGGGTCTCGTTTTTGAAGTTGATCAGCCACTCTTCGTCTTTTCCGTCTACATCTACCGGTACGACGATGGAGCATGCGTTGATTTCATCAGACTCTTCCTGATCTGCGAGTTTTCCTTCGGATTTCAGTTTTTTCATTGCCAGAAGGGCAAGGTCCATAAGGCAGATGAATTTGTCGTCACGGCCTTTGTAGAGTACCTCACGGTCGCTTAAGTAGCGGTCGTAGCTTTTTTTCATCGGCTCGTAGTAGTCGCCTTCGCCGAAGGTCACGTTGGTAAGCTCGGTGGAAAAGGTGGTATGGCGGCAGTGATCGGACCAGTAGGTATCGAGTACGCGGATCTCGGTCATGGATGGATTTCGTTTTTCTTCGCCGCGGAAGTAGTTCTGGATATGCAGGAAGTCTTTGAAGGTCATGGCAAGGCCGAGGGAATCATACAGGGCTTTTAATTCTGCCTCCGGCATGTCGATGAATCCGTCGAAGATTTTGACGTCTGCCGGCTCTTCAAATTTTGTCACAAGGGTTTCCGGTTTTTCAAGTCCTGTCTCTCTGGAGTCTACCGGATTGATGCAGTGTGCTTTGACTGCGTCAAACTGCTCATCAGTCATCTCTCCTTCGATAACATACGTAACGGCGGAGCGGATGATCGGCTGCTCGTCTTCTTTTAAGAACTGCACGCACTGTACGGCAGAATCGGCTCTCTGATCAAACTGTCCCGGAAGGAATTCTACGGAAAATACTCTCGCACCTTCTGCACGCGGGAAATCTTCCTGATAGCAGATATCAACCGGCGGCTCTGCAAAGACTACTTTACATGCTTTCTCATATGTCTCATCACTGATATTTTCTACATCGTACCGGATCAGCTCCCGTACGTTGGTTACGGTCTGGATGTTCAGATAGTGCTTGATTTCATGCTTCAGATCTTTCGCCTTAATCGCAAATTCCGGCTTTTTCTCCACATAAACGCGTCTGACTGTACTCATTTTTATCCTCCATTTGTCTGAATCATAGTCCCCTAAAAACGGGACAATCTTTCGTTACTTACAGAATAGCATATTTATCTTTATAAATGAAATTAATATATCTTATATGTTTTATAAGTTTTAGTTCTTAATAGACGGACGCATTCCATTTTTCCTGCACTACCATCCCGCTCATCACCCATTCTCTCCCGTCCTAAACCGTCAGGCCCGCGCACTTTCTGGTGCTGGGGGATACTGTTTCGGGGGATTTAGAAATACTTAGAGCCTTGAAATTTGCGTTGTTATAAAAAAGTCAACTGTCTGAGCGCAGCGAGTTTTGACTTTTTTATAACATTTTTAGCAAATTCCAAGGCTCTTAGTATTTCTTATCCCCCGAAACAGTATCCCCCAGCACCAGAAAGTGCGCGGACCGTCCGTTTCCGTTTTTACATTCTATATTTCGCTTTTTTCTCCCGTGTCCGCAGTGCATTCCCCGCCTTTGCCGGCCGGTACAGCAGCATACAGGTTCCCGCATTCATAACAAGCGCACAGCACACATCCGATACGGAGTGCTGTTTTAAAAACATAGTCGAAAACACAATCAGCACCGTCAGGCCCAGGCAGACGTTTCGGAATACCGGGCGGTTTTTGAGTTGCTCGCTGTGTTCTACGGCAACAGCTACGGCTACGGAATTATATACGTGAATACTTGGGAATACGTTGGTCGGTGTGTCTGTCAGATAAAGGCCTCTGACCAGATCCGTGAAAATGTTCTCCCGTGGGAATACCGTCGGGCGCAGGTTCTGGCCGTTCGGGTACAGATAGGAGATCACGAGGAACGCCGTCATTCCGATTCCCAGGTTGATAATCAGCTGATAATATTCTCTGCGGTTCTTGTTGCAGAGGCCGAAATAAAGGACAGACCATGCAATAAATCCAAACCACATAAAATAAGGAATCACAAAAAACTCACAGAACGGAATCATATCATCAAACGGAGTATGAATCAGATGATATCCTTTCGTAATGTGCGTTTCCAGATATTGAAAACATTTCAGATAGAAAATACCATAAACCACTACCGGAAGAAAATGCTTATATTTTTTTATTGTCTTCATAGTTTCCCTCCACTTTTCTGACGAGGTTTTTCTCTTCAACCTGCTGAAATTATAGCACACCGAAAACCGAAGTCAATAAGCTTTATTATTTTTTAAGAAACAATTCATCGGTTTCTGAAAACCGTCCTTGGGATGGAAATGTTCAAAGATCGCCGCGTCGAATTTTTTCCGTGTCCGGTTATATACATGCTCATCTTTTACCGTCCATGCAAATGCCGGTGTCCGAAACAGCATACGGTCGATCAGGAAGCCCGGGCAGTCGGCGTAGCGGTGGTCGTAGGCGATAAAATCCGGTTTCCCGATAAAATTCAGCATCAGATGACGCGCCATTATCCGCAGGATCAGATGCACCTTATCATCCTTTGAAAAACGGCCGGAAAGCTGGCCGCGCAGCGTCTGCGGCATGTGGCGGCGGCACCAGCGGAGGGCCAGGCTGTTGAAGGATTCCATGCAGAACATACCGGTGTACCCCTCCATCTCCTTCTGAAATCCCGCACAGACCGCCGTGGAAAGTCCCGGCATCTTGATTTCGATTAAAAGCGGCACGCGGCCGTCTACCGTCTGCAGTACCTCACGAAGCAGCGGAATCTTTTCCGTGCTGTCGCCCAGATGGAACTGCTGGAGTTCCTCATACGTATAATCGCTGATTTTTCCCTCGTTTCCACACATCCGCTTCATCGTGTCATCGTGGAACACCACAATCCGTCCATCCTTTGTGATCTGAATATCCAGCTCGATGGCATATCCCTGCTCCGCCGCGCGGGCAAAAGCCGGAAGAGAATTCTCCGGAACTCCCTCCGCCGCGTTCCACAGACCGCGGTGCGCATAATTCCATTCCGCAAATTTCAGACATTCCTGCCGTCTCGATGTAGCCGGCAGAATGGAAAAGAAATAACCTGCTGCCAGGACGGCAAGCACTGCAAAAAATATGATCCAGAACATCATCTTTCCATCCCTTCTTTCACCCAGTCGCCCAAAAGGCGGAGACGCTCCGTTTCCAGTCCGATCCTTTCCTCCGTGCGGTGTCCGCCCGATTCTCCGTCCAGGTGGACCGGTTCCGCGCGGTCTGTCTGAAAGGAAAGGCTGCTGCACCGCTCCATATGTACCTCAGGAAATCCCGTGTGGCGTCCAAACAGCGCCATCGGCAGAAGATAGCTGACTTTCCATTTGGCAAGATTGGAAACCACCATCACGTCGAGCAGATCATCTGTCCCGTCCGCCTCCGGGCAGAAGCAAAAGCCGCCGCCCTCGTACGGAAAATTCATTGCCACTGCAAAAAGAACATTTTCAAACGAACGGTGTTCTCCGTTTTCCAGCGCTGCATCCAGTGTGAACGGTTCGAGATAAAAGAGCTGCCGCAGTGCAATCATCACATACGTAAGTTTTCCCAGATGCAGCCGGTTCAGCGTATTCTTGATTTTTGATGCCAGCGCCTCGTGGCAGATGCCTGCATCAAAACCGATGCCGGTGCTGACGAGAAATCTCCGCTTTTGGCTGCCAAGAAGCGCCGTTCCAATGTTGATCTCCTTTTCCTCCCCTTTCAGCACAGCTTCCAGCGCCTGCAGCGGATCGGAGGGAATTCCGGCACCGCGCGCAAAATCGTTGCCGCTTCCCGTTGGAATATAACCGAACTTTACATCCGACAGGCTGGTGATTCCATCGACCGCCTCATTCGCCGTACCGTCTCCGCCGATCGCCAGAAGGACATCATCGGGATTCCATACCCCTTTCGCGGTCAGCCGTGCTGCCGTCTCCCGTGCGCTTCCGTGATACTTTGTCGGATATACACGAAATTCCGTCCTGCGCCGCTCAAGCTCGCCCTCAATCACCGGCCACAGCTTCTCGCCGCGCCCCGACCGCGATTTTTTATTTACTATAATATGATACATTAAAGTCATACCTTCCTTTTTCTTCTGTAAAAAACCACTTCAAATCACCTGAATCATATTCTTACGCAGCGAAACAGCAAGTGTTTCACTGCTGAGTGAACAGTAACCAAATCAGCCATATTGTAGCAGTTTTCCCCGCAAACCACAACTGTCTTCACAAAATCTTAACTTGTTGCCGCCGTAAAAATTCCCGCACCCCTGTCTTTTCTTTCTTGACAGACCTTTTTGTTCTGCTAAAATAAAAAGTACCGCGGTTTCGTCCGCAGAACGTCACTCATTTCTGAGGAGGTTTTTATGAATTTTTACGATATGACACGCGCAGGGAGGATGATACGATGAAGCTCTCCCCCGCATTTCTCGCTTATAAACTAAGCAGCGCTTTTTCGGTTCTTGCACCGGAAAACCTGCCGCTCTCCGGCACACTGGAACTGCCTGTTCTTTATCAGACAAGCTCCGCAGCCACTGCGCACCGGGTCTTTCTCTGCACAGAAGAACAGATCGGCTCTCTTTCCTCACTCCCTGAAGAAAGCAGCTCCCTTTTTCTTCTCTGTACCGAAGAACTGCCGGAGGAACTTCCGGCTCCGGTTTCGATCGCCGTTAAAAGCAGCGTATCCGCTGTTTTTTCGTTCCTGCAGGAGCTTTTCTGGACGTACGATTCCTGGCAGAAGGAGCTGATGCAGGCACGGCTCGACGGAAAATCGATCCAGCATCTTTTAAATCTCTCCCTGCCTGTTTTTGCCCACCCGCTGATGGTGGTCGGCATGGATTTTTCCATCATCGCCGCAGCGTCCGAAGAATCTTCCTTTTTTCCCGAGAAGGTGTTTGGCTCCCTCGATGCAACGCGCCCGCTTCTGCTCTCCTTGACAGAAAGCAGCGAATACGCGTCCGTCCGCGATCTCGATGGATGGTTCCGCTTTCCGGATCACGTAACGGGACTTGGTTCCCTCTGCGTCAACATCACGCAGCATGGTCAGAGCGCCTACCGCCTGCTGCTCCTCGACACGAAAAAGGATCTTTCTGATTCCGAAGGCTTTCTTCTTGAATTTCTTGCAGAAATGATCCATCACGCCTTCCTGCACAATGTGATGCAGAAAACCTCGCCGGCGCAGTCGCTTCACACCGTGCTGCTCCGTGCCCTCGACGACCGGATGGCCGACTATATTGCGGTCAGCCAGGCTCTCGATGCGCTCGGCTGGCATTCCCGCCACACCTACTGCTGCCTCTATCTGCAGCTCTCCGATATGGATCAGAAAAACCTGACGGCAAACTCGGTCTGCGCCTATCTGGAAAATATTCTGACCGGCTGCTCCGCGTTTCCGCACGGCGGCGGTATCGTTGCGTTCTTTAACCTCACGCTGTCCGATTTTTCCATGACCGATCTGATGGAACGCATGGTGCACTTTGTGGAGGACAGTTCCTTAAATGCCGGCTTTTCGCGCTGCATGAACGGCCACATGAATCTACGCCGCCAGTATATCCAGGCAAAAATCGCCCTGCAGTTCGGCACGCGAAAATACCCGGACAAGCGGATGCATCCGTTCAACGATATCTCGTTTGACTACATTCTCGATCAGGCAACAAAAAAGCTCCCAGGCTACATGCTGTGCCATGAGAGACTTCTCTTTCTGCAGGAGCACGACGACAGCTCCGGCAGCGACTATATGCGGACGCTCCGCTGCTATCTGGACAACCACTGCAATGTCGTCCAGACGGCGCGTGAGCTTTTTATCCACCGCAGTACCCTGCTCTACCGCCTGGAAAAGATCAAGGAAATTTTAGAATCTGATCTTTCCAGCCCGGATGAAATTCTGTATCTGATGCTTTCGTTCCGTTTTATCGACCTCGAGAATGAAGAAGAAAACCGTTCTGGATCTTCGCAGCCAGAAAAGCACAGATAAAACCAACCGCAATTCCCGCTAGGACATCGGTCGGGAAATGCACAAACAGATACAGTCTGGAAAATGCAATCAGGCAGGCCAGAATCAGTGCGGCAGCTCCTTCTTTTTTGTGCATCACAAAAATAGAGACTGCCGCCGCAAACGAAGCTGCCGAATGGCCCGATGGGAAGGAATAGTCCTTCGGAGCGGCAACCAGCAGCTTTACCTGCTCGTCAATCCAGCACGGACGCGGGCGCGCTGCCAGCGGCTTTAACACCAGATTACATAAAATCAAATCTAAAATCAGCGCGATCGCCATTCTTACACCGCATTTCCGGTATTTCGGAAGGATTAAGAAAACGGCGGTCAGCGCAATCCAGATCCATCCCACATTTCCAAGCGAAGTAATTCCCACCATCACCCGATCGAGCACTGCATTGTGAAGATGCTGCAGTGCATATAAAATTGAAAAATCCATTCTTACCCCTCTCTGTAAAAAATGGGCATTTTTCTGCTGTACATCTGCTGATCGGCGGCCGCCTCGTACAGAAATTCCGCCAGGGCCTCTCTCGAGTATCCAGGCCGGAACTGGCTGCCGTCCAGCGAAATACTGCAGTTCTGCCCTACCTTTTTCACTTTCCCGTCTCTTCCCGGACACGTCCGCACCAATGTCCAGTTCAGATCGCTCCGTGCCAGAACCTGTCCCATCTTCTGCATATCTTTATAGACACCTGGCCAGAAAATCTGCATGAATTTCGTACTCATTCTCTGGTATTTGTCCTCGCAGTCTCCAAACGCATGAATGCAGACATGGCCTACCGTCACAAACCGCGTTTTTCCAAGCTGCTTCATGGCCGAGAGAATCATCGCGTTTCCGTCAGCCAGCGGTGTCTCCTCTTCTTTTACATGTTTCACACGCATCGGAGTCATCACGCTGATGACTGCATCCGCTTCCAGCAGTGCCTCCAGCACGCGTTCCCGGTTCTGAAGGCTTCCCTCAATCACGGTCAGATTTTTTCTCGGCCAGATCGCTTTTGCATCCGGCACGTAGGCGGTCACCTGTGCGCCGTGAAGAAGCGCCGTGTTGGTCACATACTGCCCTAGCAGTCCCCCCAGACTGAATATTGTAATTCTCATGAAATCCTCACTCTCATCTGTGTGTATTTTGTATCCTCCGCAGATTTTTTGACACACTTTCCTAATGTTATCTCCTATTCTAACACACCGCCCGTATACGATACAATGAAATAAAACTAAAAAAAGTATAACCTTTTTCGTCCTTTCTTCATATCGTAAGTAGAACCGTATTTTCAGGAGCTTTGATCTTATGCCCTATACTATCGTAATCGATGCCGGACACGGGGGAAGTGATCCGGGCGCTGTCTATGAGGGACGCAGGGAAAAGGATGACAATCTTTCCCTCGCCATCGCGGTCGGCGAGCTTCTTTCCCGGCAGGGTGTCTCTGTCATTTATACCCGCACAACCGATGTTTATCAGACGCCGTTTGAAAAGGCGCAGATGGCCAATCAGGCGGATGCCGACTTTTTTATTTCTTTTCACCGGAATTCTTCGGAGGAACCGAACCAGTATACCGGCGTGGAAACGCTTGTCTATGACAACTCCGGCATCAAACAGACAATGGCAGAAAACATTAACGGCGCGCTCTCGGAGCTGGGATTCCGGAATCTCGGTGTCAAGGCACGGCCAGGGCTTGTTGTTCTGCGGCGGACGAAAATGCCGGCTCTTCTGATTGAAACCGGCTTTCTGAACAATGAGCAGGACAATACGCTCTACGATGAAAAGCAGGAAAAAATCGCCCGCGCCATCGCGGATGCAGTGCTTGGAACGCTGGATCTCGAGACGGTCACGGAGGCTGACCGGCGCGCTGCGGAAACGGAGGCCGCCCGTCCGTCCGTTTCAACAGCGGATACCGTCACTGCTTCCGCTTCGCCCCGTCCCACGCCGCCGGAACAGGAAAATCCTTCCGACACACCGGAAACCTTCTACCGTGTCCAGACCGGCCTTTTCCGCATCCGCCAGAATGCCGACCGTATGCTTTACGACCTTCTCGACCAGGGCTATCCCGCTTTTCTTCTCGCCGAGGACGGCTTTTTCAAGGTCCAGGTCGGCGCTTACCGCCAGCTCGGAAATGCCATTCTGATGGAACGCCACCTGCGCCGCGACGGCTATTCCACCCTGATTACCACCTGAGCGTCTGACGCACCAGTCGAAAAAAGAGCGTGCCGGAATTTTGTTTTCCGACACGCTCTCGTTCTCCTTATAACTTTTTCAGTTTTGCAAACGAAGCAAACATTTTCTTCGTACCAGCCTGGTCGAAGTTGACGGTAACTTCATAATCTCTTCCGCCGTCCACGATATCCGTGACAATGCCGACACCGAACTTGATATGGCGCACCGTATCTCCGATTTCGTAATCGAGTTTCGTCGCCTTCTGCGCGCTGAAGGTTTTCGCCTGCTGCGGCTTCTCGCGGAATGCCTGCTTCATCGCCGCATAGACGCTGCCTCTCGTCGGAATGTCCATCTTCGGTTTCCGGTCTTCGATCTCCCCGCGCTCCCGCTCCAGGGAAATCAGCTCCCGCGGAATCTCTTTGACAAAGCGGGACATCTTGTTGTACTGCACTTCGCCGCGGATCATTCTCTGGCGCGCACACGTCAATGTCAGATGCTGCATCGCACGCGTGATGCCCACGTAGCAGAGACGGCGCTCCTCCTCCAGCTCCGACGGATCATCTCCGGTGATCGTCATGTAGCTCGGGAAAATGCCATCCTCCATGCCGGCAAGGAATACGTTCGGGAACTCCAGTCCTTTTGCGGAATGCAGTGTCATCAACAGCACGTAATCGCTCTCCTCATCCACCGAGTCGATATCAGACACCAGCGCAACCTCCTGCAGAAAACCACCGAGAGATGGCTGTTCGGCGCTCTCCTCATAATCCGCAATCTTTGAAATCAGCTCGTCGATGTTCTCGATGCGGGCTGCCGCTTCTTCGGTTCCCTCCGCCTGCAGATCTGCTACATAGCCGGTCTCCTCGATGATTTCATTCAGCAGCTCTTTGACCGACAGATAATCTGCTTTCGCGCGGAGTACCTGTAAAAAGGACGTGAAGGATTTAATCTTATTTAAAGACCGCATCAGCCCCGGCACATACTCGGCCTCGAGAAGCGCATCGTAGAAACGGATGCCCTGCTCTGCCTCCCAGTCCTGCACTTTGTTGATCGTCGCCGCTCCGATACCGCGCCGCGGAACGTTGATGATACGCAGTACCGCAAGGTCATCCTCCGGGTTCTCGATCACACGCAGATACGCCAGCAGATCCTTGATCTCGCGTCTCGCATAGAAGTTGACACCGCCCACGATTTTATATGGAACATTTGCAAGCAGCAGTTTCTCCTCAAAAAGACGGGACTGTGCGTTGGTACGGTAGAGAATTGCATAATCACGGTACTTCTTTCCCTCCGTGCGGACGCCGCGCGTGATTTCTCCTGCCACGTACTCCGCCTCCTCAAAACCGCTCTGGAACTGCCGCAGATCGATCAGGTCACCCTCCGGGTTCTCTGTCCACAGGCGTTTTGCTTTTCGTCCCTGGTTATTCGCAATCACTTCATTTGCCGCATTCAGAATATTCTGCGTGGAACGGTAATTCTGCTCCAGTTTAATGACCTTCGCATCCGGGAATACATGCTCAAAACTCAGAATATTTTCAATATTCGCCCCGCGGAATTTGTAGATCGACTGGTCATCATCGCCGACAACGCAGAGATTGCGGTATTTTGCCGCCAGAAGGCTCACAAAGCGGAACTGAACCGTGTTGGTATCCTGATACTCATCGACCATGATATAGCGGAACTGCTCCTGATAATAGTCGAGCACTTCCGGGAACTGCTGGAATAATTTTACGGTCTGTACCAGCAGATCATCGAAGTCCATCGCATTGTTTTTCTTTAACTCTGCCTGATACTCCGCATAAACTGCCGCATACTTCTGCAGCTTCCAGTCGATTCCCGCGTCAATCCGGTACTGGTCCGGCTCAATCATCTCATCCTTTGCGGACGAAATTGCCGCCATGATCGCACGGTCGCGGTACAGTTTCGGATCCATCTGGAGCCGTTTCATGATGTCCTTGATCAGCGATTTCTGGTCATCGGTATCGTAAATTGCAAAATTGTTTGCGTATCCCAGACGTTCAGCATGGCGGCGCAGAATCCGCACGCAGCTGGAATGGAAGGTGCTGACCCAAATCCGCTCCGATCCGTATCCCACGATTTTATCGACACGCTCACGCATTTCTCCGGCGGCCTTGTTCGTAAAGGTGATCGCCATAATATTCCACGGATTGACGCCTTTGTCCCGGATCAGGGAGGCGATGCGGTGCGTCAGTACCCTCGTCTTTCCCGAACCGGCACCTGCAAGGATCAGAAGCGGCCCTTCGGTATACTTCACAGCTTCCATCTGCATCGGGTTTAATCCTGTTTCTGTCTGATTCATGTTCTTTCTCCTTCATCTGCTTCGAATCTTTTCACATGCATCTCAGTATATAACAAATCCGCCCCGGTTACAAGTAAGAACGAACATACGTTGCATTTTTATCATGGAAACTTTTTTCGCAAAGTCCTTGCTATCTGGTATTAAAAACTATATAATGGGAACAGTGAGGTGATAACAAATGACGATAGACTCAGATAAAATTCTTCATGATTTACTGAATTCACTGGATTCTCTCGAAGGCATCCGCCCGGGGGAAATCCCGAACATTGCTTTATATATGGACCAGGTCACGACCTTTATGGACGCACAGCTCGCTTCTTCGCGCCGCTTCGAGTCCGATAAGGTTCTGACAAAAACAATGATCAACAACTATGCAAAAAACAAGCTGCTCCCGCCGCCGGTCAAAAAGAAATATTCGCCGGAGCACATGATGCTTCTGGTTTTTATTTACTACTTTAAAAACATCCTCTCGATCACGGATATCCAGACACTGCTCGCCCCGATCACCGATCGGTATTTTGGCACGGAGAGCGGCTTTTCCATCAAAGATATCTACGACGAAATTTTCCAGATGGAAAAAGAAGAAATTGCATCCGTAAAAGAAGATCTTCTGAAAAAAGCGGATGTATCCAAGTCCATGTTCGGCAGCTCACCGGAGGAGGACCGGGAATTTCTCCAGCTCTTTTCGTTTATCTGTCTGCTGAGTTTCGATGTCTATCTGAAAAAACAGATGATCGAGCACATGGTGGATGAACTGGCATCCCTCGCGGCGCCTTCTGATCCGAAAAAGAAAAATTAAGAACAAACGTGTAATTTAAAAAAGACGGCTGCGTTGGAATCGCACCGTCTTTTTTGATTTTACACATTTTCTTTCTTTTCCATCCGTTCAAACACCATCTCATATCCGTCGTTTCCATAGCTTAAGGAACGGTTCACGCGGCTGATCGTCGCCGTGGATGCTCCCGTCTTTTCGGAGATTTCCAGATACGTTCTCTTCTCCCGCAGCATTTTCGCCACTTCAAACCGCTGCGACAGCGAAAGCAGTTCATTGATGGTGCATACATCCTCAAAAAAAGTATAGCATTCTTCCTTATTCTTCAGACACAAAATTGCCTCAAAAAGCTGGTCTACTGCTTCTGAATGAAGTTTCTTGTTCATTTCAAGCCCTCCTGTACGAAAATTAAGTCCCCATCTCATTCTTATAACTCGGAATACTACCATTTTAGCACAGTAAAGTGTGAAATACAAGTCTTTTTATCCCTGCATCAGCAAAGCCTGTACCATCGACTCCCGCTGTCTGCGGTAATCGCTCGGCGAACAGGCCTTTACCGTCTTGAAGGTACGGTTGAAGGCACTTAAAGAAGAGAATCCGGAATTCATCGCCACATCCGTGATACTCATCTTTTTGTCGTACAGAAGCTCCTCTGCGCGTTTGACGCGTTTAGAATTGAGGTACTCATAGAATGTCATGTTCATGTACTGCTTGAAAATTCTGGTAAAGTGGAACTTGGAAAATCCGCTGACCGCAGCTACTTCCTCGAGAGAAAGATTCTCCATGTAATGGACATTGATATAACGGCAGGCGCTTAAAACAGCCTCTATATATTCCTGCTGCTTCATTGCCCCGAACGTATTCTGCGCGTTGGCATCCGAAAAGCCCTTGCGGCCAAACTCTGAAAAAAGCTCTTTGAGGCCGGTGCAGATTCTGTGCGTCATCACTGCGCCCTCATTATCGTATTCCCGCACCAGTTCCAGAATCTGGCTGCGTAGAAACAGATAGAAGGGATCTTCCTCATCCTCTTTTTTGAAGTAGATGGCCGGAAGCCGCAGGAAAATCGTTTCCATTTCTTCCTGATTCTCCACACAGCCCGGTTCCACCAGCATGACAATCCGTTCTCCCTGGGATACGAATCTCATTCCGTGTACAACGCCGGAATTGATCATAATGATGTCGCCCTCTTTGAGATTATAGCTGTCTTTTCCGACAACAACCTCATATTCGCCTCTGGTCGGCATGATAATTTCAATTGCGGTATGCCAGTGCTCCGGATAGCCTTCTGTCACGGTGTTGTGAAAGATTTCAAACGCCGGCGGGTTTGCTGCATTCCGGTCAAATGTTTTCCCATGTTCCACTTTCTTCATCTTATTTCTTACCTCTTTTTATTACAGCAGCTCTGTAAACAGATCTTTTACGGTCGGATAAATCTTTGCAAATTTCTGATACTGGCGCTCATATTTCTCAACCAGTTCCGGTTCCGGCTCGATGGTCTCTGTCACACGAACAATTTTTTCTGCCGCCTCTTCTACGGATGAAAAGACACCGCAGGCAACGGCTGCCAGCATGGCTCCGCCAAGTGCCGGGCCTTCCTCGGACTCAATACGGTCCACTTTGATGTTCAGCACGTTTGCGATCATGCGTCTCCACAGCGGGCTCTTTGCACCGCCTCCGCAGATTTTCGTTCTCTCGATCTGGATGCCGAGGGATTTTGCTACCTCAAAGGAATCGCGGATCGCAAAGGCAACGCCCTCGAGAACAGCCTGGGTCATATCCTCTCTTGTGGTGTCCATGGTCAGGCCGATGAAGGTTCCTCTTGCATCCGGGTTGTTGTGCGGGGAACGCTCGCCCATCAGATACGGCAGGAAGAAGACATTATTCTCGCCAAGTTTTGTGATGTTCTCCTGCTCTTTTGTATATTCTTTTGTGCGGATGATTTCATCCATCCACCATTTGTTGCAGGAAGCTGCACTCAGCATGCATCCCATCAGGTGATAGTGGCCGTCTGCATGTGCGAATGCGTGCAGGGCATTGTGGCTGTCTACGCCGAATTTGTTGCTGGAAATGAATACGGTTCCGCTTGTACCAAGGGAAACGTTGCACATGCCGTCACCTACGGTTCCGGTTCCGACTGCGGCTGCTGCGTTGTCTCCGGCTCCTGCTACAACTTTACAGGTCTCCGGCAGTCCAAGTTCTGCTGCTGCTTCCGGTTTTAAGGTTCCGACAGCGTCAAAGCTCTCATGGAGCTCCGGCAGCATCTCCAGGGAAATACCGCAGATTTCTGCCATCTCTTTGGACCAGCATTTGTTCTTGACATCCATCAGAAGCATGCCCGATGCATCGGAGTAGTCGCTTACGAATGCGCCGGAGAGACGGTATGCCAGGTAATCTTTTGGAAGCATGATTTTGCAGATTTTTGCGAAGTTATCCGGCTCATTTTCTTTCACCCAGAGAATCTTCGGTGCGGTAAAGCCTGCAAATGCAATGTTTGCGGTGTACTCGGAGAGTTTTTCTTTTCCGATTACGGTGTTCAGATAATCGGTCTGTTTTGCGGTACGGCCGTCGTTCCAGAGGATCGCCGGGCGGATGACGTTATCGTTCTCATCCAGGATGACAAGGCCATGCATCTGGCCGCCGAAGCTGATGCCGGCTACCTGGGATTTGTCTACGTCTTTTACCAGCTCGCGGATTCCCTCTTTGCTCTGCTCCCACCAGTCTTCCGGTTTCTGCTCAGACCAGCCTGGATGCGGGAAATACAGCGGATACTCTCTCGATACAATATTTACAATTTTGCCTTCCTCGTCCATCAGAAGCAGTTTGACAGCGGAAGTACCAAGGTCAACACCAATAAAATACATGTCGAATCTCCTTTTTCTACTCTTTTTCAAAAAGGGCGGCAGCAGACCTAGATCTCTGCTCCGCCCTTTTGCTTATGCGTTACTGCATATCTTTCTTATTTTTCAGTGAATCTTCCGGAACGGATTAGCCCCACGGATTCTCTGTCGGGTAACGAACACCCTTCGGCTGGTTGTAGCCGATCTCATCTACTTCAACACCGAGCATTTTGAATACTTCGAATAACGGTTTTCCGAAGTGTCCGAATGCTACTGCGCCGTGATGTGGATAGTTTTTCTCTACCAGTACGTGACGGTAGAATCTGCCCATCTCCGGAATAGCGAAGATACCGATGCTTCCGAAGGAACGTGTTGCTACAGGAAGAACCTCGCCCTCTGCGATGTATCCGCGCAGTTTTGCGTCAGATGTGCTCTGCAGACGATAGAAGGTGATGTCTCCAGGAACGATATCTCCCTCGAGGGTACCCTGTGTTACTTCTTCCGGAAGGGTTCTTGCCATGATCATCTGATATTTCATAGAGCAGAATGCCAGTTTGGTGGAAGCGGTATTTCCGCAGTGGAATCCCATGAAGGTATCTTTTAAGGTGTAATCAAATTTGCCTTTGATTTCGCTTTCATACATATCCTTCGGAACGGTGTTGTTGATGTCGAGGAGTGTTACGGTGTCTTTGGATACAACGGTTCCGATGAACTCGGACAGTGTTCCGTAGATATCTACCTCACAGGATACCGGGATGCCCATCTTGGTCAGACGGCTGTTGACATAGCAAGGAACGAATCCGAACTGTGTCTGGAATGCCGGCCAGCATTTTCCGGTCAGGGTTACGTATTTTCTGGATCCTTTGTGTGCTTCGATCCAGTCTAACAGGGTGATCTCGTACTGAGCCAGTTTCGGCAGGATTTCCGGTTTCAGGTTTCCTTCGCCGAGCTCTTTTGCCATATCTTCTACGACTGCCGGGATTCTCTCGTCGCCTGCGTGTTTGTTGAATGCTTCAAACAGGTCAAGCTCGGAGTTCTCTTCAATTTCTACGCCGAGGTTGTACAGCTGTTTGATCGGTGCGTTACATGCCAGGAAGTTGGTCGGACGCGGTCCGAAGCTGATGATTTTCAGGTTCTTAACAGCTACAACTGCAGTTGCAACCGGTACGAAATCTTTGATCATGGCTGCTACGTCTTCTGCATCGCCAACCGGGTACTCCGGAATGTATGCGTGCAGGTTGCGCAGTTTCAGGTTGTAGCTTGCGTTCAGAACGCCGCAGTATGCATCGCCGCGTCCGCCTACAAGGTCGTCGCCGGTCTCTTCTGCTGCTGCTACTACCATGCAAGGTCCGTCGAAGTATTTTACAAGCAGGGTTTCCTCGGTCTCCGGTCCGAAGTTTCCAAGGTATACAACAAGTGCATCACACTCTGCTTTTTTCAGGTCTTCGAGTGCGTTCATCATGTCGATTTCATTCTCGACGATGATTGGACATTCGTAGATTTCTCCGTCGTATGCTTTTACGACTGCTTTTCTTCTGTTCTCGGAAAGGCTGTTCGGGAAGCAGTCACGGCTTACTGCAACGATACCTAATTTGATTTCCGGTGTATTGTTGATCATTTTTGAAGATCCTCCTTTTTGGGTTTTCTTGGTTTTTGGTTTCTTTTTATGTTCAGAACTGCTCTTTTGGGGCAGTGTTTCTGATTTCTGGTTTTGTCTCTGGTTTTATTTTACCGAGAGGTTTTCTCCTTTGATGCCTGCTACGCTTCCGGCGATGTTTGCATCCGGGTGGCTTAAGAGCCATTTGTTTCTGGCGAAGAGCAGGTCGTCTTCCGGGGTGTGTTTTTCTTCCAGGGTGATGTCGGTATTGGTTCCTTTTGGAAGGACTACGACGCATTTGAAGCCGCTGGCTGCCACGTTGCATGGTGCGTAGTGGAGGGTGGTTGCGTAGACTTCAATGGTGGTTCCGGCCGGGATTAAGAAGGCCTCCATTTTGGATGAGTCGTAGGTGTGGTCTTCGGTGATGTCCTGTTCTTTTCCGAGGATCAGGATCAGGTCGGTTACGGCGATGTTGATTTCGCTGTCGCGGTGGTATTCTACGGCGTTCAGTAAATGGTTGTGGCCGTTGCAGTAGCCGATCTGGATCGGCATGCCGCCGTAGAGGCTGTCGGATACGGACTGGGCGCTTTTGCAGGCTTCGAGGCTTTCAATGGAAGGCTCGTAGACTACGTCGTCGGGACATGGGGTCTCGGACATGGCGGTGATGATGTCGCTGACGTCGAGGTCTTTGATGACTTTGCCGTACTGGCGGAATGCTTCGTCTGTTACTTTCAGAATCTGCATTGTGTTGGTGCTCCTTTCGTACAATTAGTTTAATGATTGAACTAATTGTAATATAGCACTTGTATGTACTTCTTGTCAACATGTATTTGGATGAAAAAACGGACGGGTTGACAAATAAGGGGGAGGTTGGTATACTTTAATACGTTAAAATAATAAGACGCTAGGGGAGCCTTTGGCTGAGAACGTGGGACAGGGATAAGCTCACGGACCCTCACTACCTGAACGGGATAATTCCTGCGTAGGGAAGCTGGAACGTGGTTTCGGAGGTGATTCGGGACTGTGTTTTTATGTGAGCCCCTCCAAGCGGAATGCGAAGGAGGTTTTTTTATGAGTTTTTTTGTTACTGCTGACGGCGGACTGACGACGGCCGGTTATGTTGGATGCGTGGTGCTGATGGTGGCGCTGGTGGTGATTGCTTCGGTTCTTTCTGCTCAGAAGAGTAAGGGGACGGGAATGGATGCAAGGAAGCTGGCGTTTTGTGCGATGGGGATGGCGCTGGCGTTTGTGACTTCGTATGTGAAGGTGTTTGAGCTGCCGTACGGGGGATCGGTTACGTTGTTTTCGATGCTGTTTATTGTGCTGATTGCGAACTGGTATGGGGCGAAGACGGGTATTCTCGTTGGTTTTGCTTATGGACTGCTGCAGTTTATCCAGGGGCCGTATGTGCTGTCGCTGTTCCAGGTGTGCTGTGATTATGTGTTTGCGTTTGCGGCGCTGGGTGTGGCCGGATTCTTTGGAAAGAAGAAAAACGGGCTGCTGATCGGGTATATTGTGGCTGTGCTGGCGAGGGGATTTTTCCATACGTTAGGCGGGTATCTGTACTGGATGGATTATATGCCGGAGAATTTCCCGCAGTCTTTGAAGGCGCTGTATCCGATTATTTACAACTACAGCTATCTGCTGGCTGAAGGTGTGCTGACGGTGATTCTGATCTCGCTGCCGCCGGTGAAGAAAGCACTGCAGACGGTTGCAAGAACGGCACATGGTGCAAATTAAATAGAATTACGTAAAAAAATCCGGGAACGCATGATTTTGCGTTTCCGGATTTTTTACGTGGATATCAAAATTTACTGAGCACTCTCCTCTGCGGCTGTGTCGGCGGCGGAGCTCATGGGGGTGATGACGATGTTTTCTACGCCGATTCCGGTTTTGCGGGTTACGATGTCTTCGATCCGGGCACGCTGTTCCTCGGTTACTTCTTTCATCGGAACGACGATGTCGGCGGTTTCGCCGGTCAGGTTTACGACGACGTCGGTGAAGCCTTTGGCTTCGAGGAGGAGTTCGGTTGCCGACTCTTTTTCTACGAGTTCCGTCATTTCCACCATGCTCTGGACGGCGCTCTGGCGCTCGGTTTCGGAGAGGTTGGTGTTGTTGATGATTTCGTTTAAGGTGTCTTTATTCTGGGAACGGATCTGTTCCCGGTCGATTCTGGCCTGGGCCATGTATGTAGATGCCCCGGCAAGGACAGCCTCTCCCGGTGTTTCTGTGATGGTCCGCGAGGAATCGCCAGCGGCTCCGGCATCCACCTCATCGGTGATGTCGGTGTCAAGGCTGGAGATGTCTTTTAATACGGTGCTTGTGTCTGCGGTGGTCCCGTCTGCCGTTCCTTTGGTGGACAGGGTGCTGTCCGCATAGTTGATGTATCCGGCGACGGCAATCATGATCGCAAGGGCGGTGATGATGACCTGATTTTTCCGGAATTTTTTCTTTTTCCCGGCCGTCTTTTTCGGCGATGGTGTCTCTGCCATTTTCTCAGGTGCATTCATTTCCTGTTCTAATTTTTCCACGCATTTGACTCCTTTACTTCATTTTGACTACTTTAATCTTATTTGCGCCCACCTGAAATAATGCCATCACGGCCTCCTGAATCTCCTGTACCGTCACCGGGTTTCCCCCGCCTTCTGCGATAACGAGCACGCCGCGCACCGCCGGGTACTCCTCGGAAACCACATACGGTGTCTCGGCTCCGTTCTGTGTCTTTTCATAGACAGTTGCCTCATCCTGCGACGAGGATGTAACGCTTCCTGTCTCCTCTCCCTTCTTGTTTTCCTCCGTTGTGCTCCGCGTTGGGACATCTTTTTCCACAATCTTTTTTCCTGTGGATTCCAGCGTCACCACGACGTGCACTGCGCCCACACCGTCCATCTGGGAAAGTGCGTCACAAAGGCGCTGTTCCATCTCCTCCTGCACCGATGCTCCCGCATCTCCCGCCGGACGCGCAGCCGTCTCCTGCGGCTGTTCTGTCTCCTCACCGGTCTTTTTTGTTCCCGTCGGCAGCAGCAGGACAACGCCGATTGCCGCCAGCAGGAAGTACAGCATCCACTGCTCCTTTTTCTGTTTCCGGAAAAACGCCGCTGCCTTTTCCCTCATAGGCCTATTCCGAAATCTCTACCATAATATGCGCCGGATCGGTTCCGTAGACCTCACTTAAAACACTTTTGATCTCTGTCAGCTTTTCATCGAGCATTTCCCGCTGTTTTTTCTGTTCTTCGCGGTAAATGCTCGTCTGCCGCATCGGCGCTTCAATGCGGATCTCTTTTGCCTCACCGGTGTTTCCCGGCTCCAGCGTTACCGAAACGGCTGCCCCCGGAATGCCGCTCTCTGACAGATACATCCGGATCTGGCGCTCCGTCTCTTTTTCCCAGGCGCCCACGTAATACTGTTTTTCAAAGCTTTCTGCACGAATCTGTACATTTTCCATTGCTGCTGCCTCCTCTTCCAGCGTCAGACGGTCGAGCGTCTGCGCCATTTTCTGCTCCAAACCTCCCGCTTTTAGCACGGGCTGGAAAAAAATCAGTACCATTACAATTCCAAGAAAAAACTGAACCGGCTTCTTGTCCTCCTTCTCCGGGATCAGGTTCAGCACAGTTGTCATAAAAATTAGAAAAATTGAAATATTCTTAAGCCACTGCAGAATCTCTTCTACCATGCCGCCTCCCGCCGCTGCCTGCCCAACTACACGCTAGAGCGTGTCTGAAAAACCATTTCCGCAATCTGCAAGCCCCACTTTGCGGTATATTTTACCCTCATTCGGTTG
>OCHN01000445.1_pt1 | contig 43595 bp, 43 predicted proteins | sample 1538911 | NCBI WGS metagenome assembly OCHN01 (sample SAMN04571736, study PRJEB22368) | human gut metagenome | biome: human gut; material: stool | host: Homo sapiens | place: Luxembourg | collected 2013-01-11 | reverse complement strand
GGTGGACTTGTAGGTGGTGCTTCTTTAAAACCAGATTTTGGTAAGATTGTAAACTACAAGTAAGCCTTGAAATTTGTGAAAAGTAAATAAATAAAACGTATCAAAACGTCACTAAATGCAATGAAATTTGGCAGTATTGTCCAATTGAAAAGTGTTTGGTGACGTTTTATTATATAATCAATATCACTTTTAAGTATCACTTTGGACGGTATGAGAATGTATCACTTGAAAAAGTGATAGTAACGTAGATGGAGGTTATATATATGGGCAGAAAAGGTAATGGAGATGGAAGCACTAGACAGCTTGCAGACGGCTCGTGGGAATGTTTGGTACAAAGTAAATATCCTAATCCAAAGACAGGAAATCCGAAACGTATAAAGAGAAAAGCAGCAACAGAGAAAGAAGCAGTTGAGAATGCAAAAATGGCACTGACCGCCTGGGAAAAGTCTTTTGAAGAAGGAAAAGATTTGAAAGTAAGCAAAACCAAAACATTCGGTCAGTATATGGAAGAATATGTTGACGAAATTGTAAAACCGACTATCACGGCAAGCGGATATCATTCATATATATCTGCCATGAAAAACAACTTCTATCCTTTTCCGATTTCAAAATTACAACTATCAATGTTGAGCAAAGTGGAATTTCAAAAATATTTTGATACCATTCTTTCTTTGAAAAGTAGAAAGACATGCTCTTTCCCGGTACAGTTATGTCGGAGATGTTGCAAGTGGCTCGTTACACAGAGTCTATTAAAAGAAAATTATGCGGAACAGGCAGAATTAAAGAAAGAGATATCCGATGAATACGACCAGAAGAAAGAGAATGATATCAAGAATAGAAAAGAAGTATTTACACCAGAAGACATTCAAAAATTCTATTATGCCTATAAAAATAACATGGGGCAATATCCCGTTGTCGTGCTATTTCTGCTTGAAACTGGGATGCGAGCCGGGGAATTCGCAGCTTTACGGAATGACAACATTGATTTAGAGAACAATCGAATTCATATTGTAGAAACAAGATCATTAAGATTCAAAGATAATGACAAGAACAATGGGATTGAATACTACACAAAAGTTCCAAAGAATAAAAAAGCCAGATATGTAGTTATGTCAAAGCTGTGCCGGGAGTGCGTATTATATATGATGGAGCAGACAAAATTGAATTGCACATGCAATAAGGATAATTTGTTATATCCAACGTTCAGAAATGGGCGAAGAAGATCGACAAGTAGCATGGAAGTTTGCTTTAAAGATCTTTGCAATAAGCTGGACATTGATCGAGATGTGCATTTGACCGAAAGGGGCAACATGAAAGGATTGTGCTTGCATTCTTTACGTCATACTGCCGATACACTGGCAAATACGGCGAAAAATGCGAATGTGGTTAATACAGCCCTGATGATGGGACATACTGCTATTAGTGTTGAGAATGTCTACACCCATGCCACAGATGAAGCGTTAAGCAGTGTGCGCACACCATCCCAGGCGGTTCTTGATGAATACAAGATAAGTGATAATTCTGATGAAAAAGAAAGTGATAGTAAGAGCGCAGAAGATAAAGAAAAAGAACTTTATGAAATGTATCTGAAATTAAAAGAAAAATTTGAAGGATAGATATTATAAGTTGTGTGAAAATAAAAGAAAATAATTTAAAATTATCTGTCAAAAAGCATTGACAAATTTGGAAAACATGATATGATTACCATGCTGAAACAATTAGTTTCACAAAATCATTTTCGTTTATAGACCGACCGCTTGCGGTTCGTCCAATAAGTATAAGCCCGTGAGACTCTTCATCTCCGGGCTTCTCCTGTATTATGGTTTTGTGGCTGATGTTTAAAGCAACATAGGACAAGACGTACTTCAAGATACATGAAAAAAAGGAGTACGAAAAATGATTAAGTGGAACGAAGGAAGAGAAGCAAAAGAAAAATGTGAAAGTCATAACTTTGAGTATGGCGAAAAAGATTTAACATTGATATGTAAATACTTGGGTAATGGTGAACGAGATAGAAACGAGTTAGAAGATAAGCTCTTATATTTTTGTTGCGACTGTAGGAGAGAGGGAAAAATTCAATTTGATCCATTCTATCATGAATATATGATTCCGTTCAATAATGCGGTAGAAGCAGCCAGCAAAAAAACAATACAAGACAGATTTCCGATCCCGATTACTTTGAATGAGTGGCGCACAATTCAACAAATCGACAATGAAGAAATTCAACGACTACTTTTTGTTATGTTGGTCGTGGCTAAATACTTTCATATACTGATAAAGAGATACGATCTGTCATACACGACAGACTACCGTGTAGATATGTCAGATGCGAAGATTCGTAAGTTGGCAAAAGTTAAGTTGCACCGGGATTCTGTTGCCAGTCGAACAAATTACCGTGACTGGTTGCGAAATAATGGATATATCAGATTGTCCGGGCGAAATCAAATATATGTTTTATTTGCCGAAGATTCCGGGGAAGTTATTGAAACAGTGACCGACTACGATCACATGGACTTACACTTTGACCGGATCAATGGAAAAAGCATTGGAACGTGCGAAAAGTGCGGTCAGTTATTCCGGCAGAACAAGCAGAATAATCAAAGATTGTGTTCTGATTGCCGAGGATATAAAAAAGCCGAGCCGAGGAATTGCAAATGCCTGGACTGCGGAAAGACATTTATCAGGATGCCTAACAATAGGCGAAAAGTAAGGTGTGATAAATGCACTGAGGAACATAAGAAGATGTTAAAAAGAGAAAGAAATGCGAAATATCGAGGTTTGAAGGACTGATTTTCAGTCCTTTTTTCTTTTGGATGTGAGCCGTTTTTAATTTTTGAGTTAAAATGCCGATAAACCCAGTAAATAAAGGAAAAAACGAGAAAGTAAACGAAAAAACGGCTTGAAAATTATTGGTTAATTTACTTATATTTTTTTGGAAAAAATCGTCGGAAATCAGCAATAGGAGCGGATTACAGACGATGAAGGAATCAGAAAAATTTTTGCACCCTATTATGAATAAGGTAGAAGATAGGATTGACGCTTTTGCTTTTATTTATCTATGTATTTCAGCGACAATGTAGATACAGCAGAGAGGTACATACAAACTGTGCCTCTCATTAAATGTTAACTCAAACTCATAAGGAGATTTATGGGCTTGATTTAATATTTATGTGTGTTTAGACAACAATCGTATATGGGGAGACATTTTTGATGTCCCTAAGACAAAGGGAGCTTATCACTCCCTTTTATTAAAATGGTTATTCGCTTTTTATCATTTTTTCTTTTTACTACTTTTAATATATATTTAGGCAGATGAGCAATCGTCTGTCTACATATGTGTTAATTTTTTTGACGCAAAATTTTTACAAAATTTAAAATAAAAAAACACAAAATATAGGAGAATAACATGGATGAAACACTAAATATAAGAGAAATTGTAAACGCTTATTTACTGTACAACGGATTGACAGTATCATACATGAGCCGGGCAACCAGAATCCCGAATTCGACATTGAGAGACTGGCTCAACGGAAAAATTAACATTAGCACAAAGAACCTGAGCAAAGTTAAACAGTTTTTGAAAGGTGACTTTTTGCTAGACGTGAGTACAATTATAAATGAGCTTTTGTTACAAAAGGAGATTGCAGCAGATGAAAATAGAACTGACTGATAGAGAGGTTGACAGGCTTACAAAGATTCTAAAGGAAAGATACAGCGGATCACTGAATCTATTCGAGATTGCAGATATAAAAGGAATTCTTGAAAAGATGGGCGTTGAGGTCAAAGACTGGACTCCGACTTTTGAAGAGTTGAAGAGTTGACAAATTTGGAAAACGTGATATGATAGGCGTGTCAAAGAAGACAAATGAATATAGAGTTTTTTTGGATCATATAAAAAAACGCAATTTGAATATTACTTTTTTGAGACTATGTAATATTCGGCGGTTTTTGTATGATCTTTTTTTGTGCAAAAAATAGGAGAAAGAAGAAATGAAAGAGCTTTTATTACAATCTGTAGACACAAGCAGACTTTCAGAAGGTATGAAAGTTAAGAACTACAGAGCATTATGTGATCTGTTGGGAGAGCCAGTTAAAACAGGTGGTGCTAAACAGTCACAGTTTAAAGAGTGGAAGCGGTATTTTGAGTTTGAAAAAATTCCAGGTAGTCAGAAAATGACAATTGTTGAAATTTATAACCGCCCAAAAGAAAAGAATGATAAGAGACTTGATGGAATTTATGCAAAATCCATTGAAGTAATCTTATTGTACGAACTATCCCGGTGCAAAGGCTATACCGCTTACTTTACGAAAAATCAGTTGTGGCATTTGCTGGGCATGGTGAATAAAAATTACAAGAAAATCTCAACAACCGAACTAAAAAGCATGGACTATTGCATTACAGACTTTGAGGTGTGTTCCTGGCGAATAGGTTAAGGGCTGCCGAATAAAGCCCAATCATTGTGAAATTGCTCCAATAGCCAATTTCCAAACATGGTTATAAAACCATTATTTCATTCATTTCAAGTTGTGAGAGCAAGTGTTAAATGCAGTTGTTCTCATTTTTTTACGCTTTCATAAAAATACATCTATGAAATTTTTCTATTATGAGGTATAATTATAAAAATACGAAAGAGGTAAAAGAACGAATGATTGATTATAATGATGTTGAGGATTATTTAGATTGGACAAAACAGAAAGCAGCGTTAAAATTTAACTCAGGAAGTAAAAATTTCCCAATTGTTTATAATTGTGTGTATTGGGCATTTATGGGATGCAATGTAGGATCAGAAGAAGGAAAGCATAGACCAGTATTAGTAATAAGAACTTATAAAAATTCACCAATTTGTACAGTTTTGCCAATGACAACACAGAGATTAAATGATGGATATTGGTATCATATTGATTTGGAAAAACAAAATTCTACAGTGCTGTGTGAACAAATGAGAATAATTGATATCGCACGCATTGACAAGCCTTTTAGGGTTGGGGGCAAAATAGTTTCAATTACTAAAAAAGATTGGGAAGCAATTGATAAACAAGTTAAATGGCTATATTCAATGAAAAATAAGCCACAACAATAACATGTTTTTGCTTGACATGCATATAATATATATGTATAATGAAGATGAAAGAAATAAACATTAATTCTTCCACTGCTTCGGCAGTGAATATCATTAATTATTCCAGAATCATCTAGTTTTTGCTAGGTGATTTTGCTTTATATATGAAAAAATATTCTATCAATTTCTCATTTTACAGTTATTTTTTGTGAATCGAACCCTAAGAACATATAGAACAATATATAGTACGATAAAAGAACAAAAGTTCGACATAAAAAACGTATATGAAACTTGGCAATAAAGTGGGAAAGTAATTGGTTTTCAGTTGAATTATGCGAATTTTTTGCACAATATATAAAAAAGGAAGCGTTATGCTTCCTTTCCATTTATTTTGGCTTGTTTATGTGCTTCTCTCAGAGCTTCTATTGATTTGTTCGGATCAAGATCAATTTTCCAGTCTTTTAATAGTTCCCAGGGCTGACATTGTAGTAATTGGCAGATTTCTTCAATAGTTGGTATGTTAATGTAATCACCATTATTTTCGGTTATTTTTTTCATTGTTGAAGCAGAAAGAATTCGTAACTGCTTAACAGTATATTGTTTTATATCTTTATCGGCAAAGCGCCGGATAATTTCACTATAATCAATCATGTGCGTATCTCCTTTTTTCGATATATTCAGTATATCATTGTTTAAAATAACGCACAACATTTATTTTTGTTTGTTAAAAAAATAGGCAACAGCGTACTGCTGCCACCTATTTAATATTTACATTTCTTGCAATATTCATATAATGATTGTTCCCACCCAAGAAGATCGTTTACTTCTTCCAGTGACATGTGTTCGATTTCTAGTGTTACTGTTTCCATTTCGTTGTTTGTATTGACAATTGTTTCTTCCACGTCCACGGTTTCATGCAATGGATCAATCCAAAGAATGACAGTAGGAGTAATAAATATGCCTGTATCTGTTCCGTCTGTAATGAGGTTGTCCCAGCTCTTGACCATATTGATGACCTGAGTAACAGTAAGCCAAAATTCCATTTTTTTCTGTTGGTTGTAAATTTAATCATGATTATTTCCCCCTAGTATTTAATGTATTTTTCTAAAACCGAATCAGAAACACCAGATTTATAAATTTTTCTAATGTCTGTGATAGTTTCGCTTTTTAAAAGCTCCAACCATTTTAATAGGTCATTTCTGCTGTTGGCATAATTATGAGTGTTTCCGTTATTATAGAAGATAATGTATTTCATTTGTCTGACCTCCTTATTAGCTTGGTATCATCAAACCATTTGATAGATCCACCGGTGAACTTGATAGGCGGTTGAGTGATAAATGATTTTCCCATTCTGGTTACAATTCCATTTTTGGTTTCTGTTGCAAAGACTATGGTTTCTGTTTGCATTTGCTTTTCTCCCTTCATTTGTTGATAGTATTATATCTCGAATAAAGGAGATAGTCAATAAAAACATCTCGAATAAAAGAGACAAAATGAAAAAATTTGTTATTTATGTTTGCATAGTCAAAAGAAAATCTTGTAACAATTCATGCTGTACATTCTTGTGTTGTTCTTGCGCTTGCTTCTGTTCTCTTTAATAGGATAGAGATAACAGGCGGTTGAGCAACAGCGGTTATAAATATATATGGTTCAAAACTTAAAAGTATTGACACTGGTTTCATAACATGGTATCATAAGTATATAAGATAGTACCAAAACTTAGTGTCATAAATAAAAGTTTCAAAACATGGTGTCATAAGTAAAGGAGGATCACAATGGTTTATGGATATGCGAGAGTAAGCACGAAGGGACAAGCAAAGGACGGTAACAGCTTAGAAGCACAAGAGAAAGCGTTGACTGCTGCCGGAGCAACACAGATATACAAAGATGCATTCACAGGAACAAAGAAAGAAAGACCTGAACTAAGTAAACTGTTAGCAGTAGTTAAAAAGGGAGATAAGATAGTAGTTACTAAGTTAGACCGAATAGCAAGGTCAGCCATTCAAGGCATGGAAATGATAGATGATCTACTGTCAAAGGGTGTATCTGTTCATATCCTCAACATGGGAGAATTAAATAATACGCCATCTGGTAAGCTGATCCGCAATATCTTCTTAGCTTTTGCAGAATTTGAAAGAGATATGATTGTTGACAGAACACAAGAAGGAAAGGCAGTTGCAAAGGCAAATGCACAGGCAAAGGGCGAAAAATTTGTTGAAGGAAGACCAGAAAAATTTGATGCCATGCAGATTGAAAACGCTTTGAATTTGCTTGAAACACATTCATATGCCCAGGTTGTTAAGCTAACAGGCATAAGCAAAAGTACACTGATTAGAGCAAAGAAAAGAAAGGAAACTGAGGAATAATCCGGGGAGAGCCTTGTGGAAACACAGGGTTCTTTTTTTGCCTGAAAAAATTTTGCAGAAGATCATTTTAAAAGAGTGGGGGGTATGTTTACATTTTTGAAACGCAACCTGAACAAATGTTCTGCATTCGAGGTCTATCTCAGTCTAAACCTTCAAAAAAACAATTCGAACATGATTCACATTACCAACTACCAAATAAAAAAGAAGAATAATGCATTTGTTATTGTGCCGGAAGAACCCATATATTGTGAATGTGGGAGCAAAGTCTTGAAGCGTGGAAGCAAAGAAAGATATTTAATAAATAACGATGGTGTACGCAATCGCTTCATATTAAAAAGGGTGTACTGTCCGGCATGTAATAAGTTACATATGGTTATGCCGGATTTTATGGAGCCATATAAACAATACAATAAGAATGTGATAGATGGCGTGCGTAATGGCACAAATGATTGTTCTGCTGCCGACAACGCCACTCTATACAGATGGAAAAAGTCATAATGCACCTACTTTGCATGTATCTATGCAAAATAAATTGATAGACTATTGCCAGGAGGTGCAACATGAAGAAAAGAAAAGTTTGCATTATTGTGTTACTTTTGCTGTTGAGCATTATTATATTTTTCTTCTTTGGGCGGTCTGATAGTAAGATCATGCTGCCAGTTGATAAGAATGCCCAGGAGTGGGACGGAGATCAAAAGTTATCGACTGGGGGACGGCAAGACACCGATACTATAAAGATTCCTGGTTTTGATTCTCTTACATTAACGGCGAACCAGAAAGAACAAAAGGTGAATTTTAAGAACCCAGAGGAAAACAATTGTTTATTCCGCATGACATTGCTTATTGATGAAAAGCAATACTGGCAGTCTACAGGTGGAATTGAACCCGGAAAGGGGTATTATGAGATTCAATTAGATGATACTTTGCAACCGGGCGATTATGATGGATCATTGCTTGTCGAATGCTTTAAAGAAGATGGTACAGCTCTCAATAGTGCAAAAGTAAAATTTAACGTGGAAGTGGTGAAGTAATGAAAAAGAAGGTTTTAGGAAGTGTTTTAGTTCTTTCTTTGTTGGTTGGTTCTGTCATGCCGGTATCTGCCGGACAATTACATACAGACGGAGAAACGGCTAGTGTAAATCTGTCTTATGATAATCAGAGTACATTTTGTATTAATATCCCGGAAAGTATTAATCTTAATGACGCTGGTGGTTATACATTTACAGCCGATTATGTGAATATTACAGATTCGGAAGAGGTTTGTGTAATGATTCCAGAAGATGCAGTTCCAATGACAAATGAATGGGGCGCAAACGGAACGGTCAGATTTACGACAAATTGTGTGAAATTTACAAGGGATCAGCGAACAGCAGAAACACCAGTTTATGCGATGTTTGATGGACTGGCAGCAGGACACTTTGAGGGAACTGCAACATTTACGATTCAGCTAAGACAAAAAAACCAATAAAATAAAAATGTAAGAGAAAGAAAGGCGTGCCAATTGGTGCGTCTTTTTCGAATATTACTTATTGAAAATTGGTTTCCGGCATCTCTTGACAAATTTGGAAAATGCGATAAAATGAGGGCAAATAAAGCGAAAGAATTCAAAACGCAATGTAATATTACATAACAACCTATAAAAAAAAGGTGAGGAACACAACTTTAGAAAACTCCTTTTTTGACGGTTGTATTTTTTATACCTTTTTTGGAAAGGTTATTAAAAAATGGAAGAAAATTTAATTGATAAAGTAAAAGGATTGAAGTGCGAAAATAATTATGCTACAATGTCGAAAGAGAGCTTGATAGAAAGATGTCAATCTCAGGATAACATCTTCAAGCAATTGATTGATAACATAAAACTGAATAATAGTGCCATGCTTTGTAAAAGTGATATTATGCAGATGTATCACTGCGAAAGCAGTAAAGCTCTTAAAATATTGAAAGTGATGTTTAACATGGGTTACGGGAGCAAGATTGGAAAAGAATATTATGCTTCAAAGCAGTCACATGATGCTTTTATCAAAGATATGGCAGGGAAAGAGGTATTTATATAATGTTTAGAGATATTTCAAATATCACTTTTAAATATCACTTTTGCGACAGAGGGAGCTAAGAACGCCTAGATTACGGGATGTAATGAACGACTTATGTATAGTTGTAAACTGGAAATAGTCAATTATACCAAGGCGCAGGCAGAAATGCCTGCGTTTTTCGACTGTCAAAGTTTTAACAAGTGCTTGCAAGCATATATAAAATCATGTACAATATTTAACTGAAAGAGAAATCAAACGCTTTAAGACAAAATGAAGGAGTGTAAGACGATGAGTAAAAAACCAACAGTTTTGATGATCTTAGACGGTTACGGTCTGAGAGATGAAAAGAAAGGCAACGGTATTGCAGAGGCAAACACACCAGTTATGGATAAATTAATGGCTGAATATCCGTTTGTAAAAGGAAATGCAAGCGGACTTGCTGTAGGACTTCCGGACGGTCAGATGGGTAACTCGGAAGTAGGTCATATGAATATGGGTGCAGGACGTATTATTTACCAGGAGCTCACCAAGATCACAAAAGCAATCGCTGATGGCGATTTCTTTGAAAATAAGGCACTTCTTGCAGCCTGTGAAAATGCGAAGAAGAACGGTACAGCTCTTCATCTGATGGGACTGGTATCTGATGGTGGTGTACACAGTCATATTACACATATTTATGGAATTTTGGAACTTGCAAAGAGACAGGGGCTGGACAAAGTATATGTTCACTGCTTCCTTGACGGACGTGATACACCTCCGGCATCTGGAAAAGAATATGTTGAACAGTTAGAAGCAAAGATGAAAGAAATCGGTGTAGGTGAAGTTGCAAGTGTTTCCGGACGTTACTATGCAATGGACCGTGACAACCGTTGGGACCGTGTAGAAAAAGCATATGCAGCACTTACACGCGGCGAAGGTGACACAGCAGCATCAGCAACAGAAGGAATCCAGGCTTCTTACGACAAAGAAGTAACTGACGAATTCGTAGTACCATTTGTAGTGACAAAAAACGGTACACCGGTTGCAACTGTAAAAGACGGAGATTCTGTGATCTTCTTTAATTTCCGCCCGGATCGAGCAAGAGAAATCACCAGAACCTTCTGTGCAGATGAATTTGACGGATTTGACAGAGGAGAACGGATCAAGACGACTTATGTATGCTTTACAGAGTATGATGAGACAATCCCGAACAAGACCGTTGCATTTGTAAAAGAAGGTATTACCAATACCTTTGGCGAATTCCTTGCAGCAAACAACATGACACAGGCAAGAATCGCTGAGACAGAAAAATATGCACATGTTACGTTTTTCTTCAACGGCGGAGTAGAAGAACCGAACAAGGGCGAGGACAGAATCCTTGTCAAATCTCCAAAGGTTGCAACTTACGACTTGAAGCCGGAAATGAGCGCATATGAAGTATGTGACAAGCTTGTAGATGCAATCAAGGCTGATAAGTACGATGTGATCGTAATCAACTTTGCTAACCCGGATATGGTTGGTCATACCGGTGTAGAAGCAGCAGTGATCAAAGCAATTGAAGCTGTTGATGAATGTGTAGGAAAAGCAGTTGATGCAGTGAAAGAAGTTGGTGGACAGATGTTTATCTGCGCTGACCACGGAAATGCAGAACAGCTGATCGATGAAGAGACAGGAGAACCATTTACCGCTCATACAACGAACCCGGTTCCGTTCATTCTTGTAAATGCAGATCCTGCATATAAGCTTCGTGAAGGCGGATGTCTTGCAGACATCGCTCCGACGCTGATCGAGCTGATGGGAATGCAGCAGCCAGCAGATATGACTGGAAAATCATTATTAGTAAAATAGTAAATATATTTGCCCGGAATCATGAAAATGGTTCCGGGTGTTTTGTTGTCAGAAGAGCAAAACATACTGCAGGAGAAAAGAAAATATGCTGCATATAAATCTGATCTACTCTTTTTGAAAAGCATTGAAATGGAAAAATGCATGAAATGAAAAACAAAAATTCAAAAAAACACATTTAAATCAACAAAAATCACGATATGTCATATTTATATGCAAGAATTAGTTGACGAAAAATCATTTTTCCTATATACTTACTACTTGTAGTGAGTTTTGATGTTGTCAAAACAGCTGAAAGAAACTGCAGATGGCAGATTTCGGAAGTATAAAGTACGGCAGGAAACACACAATGATTAGTTGATGATTATGGGAGGTTTTCAAGATGACTGCATATAGAGATATGAGTAGAGAAGAACTGCTTGAATTAAAGAGCAGACTGGAAAAAGAATTTGAAGATGTTAAAGGAAAAGGTCTGAAACTGGATATGTCCAGAGGTAAACCGTCCAAAGCACAGCTTGATCTTTCTATGGGGATGATGGATGTACTTAAGAGCACATCAGATCTTGTCTGCGAAGAAGGAGTAGATTGCCGTAACTATGGAGTGATCGACGGAATCAAAGAAGCAAAACAGCTTCTTTCTGATATGATGGAAGTACCGAAGGACAATATTATCATCTTTGGTAACTCCAGCCTGAACGTAATGTATGATACTGTTGCAAGAGCGATGACACATGGTATCATGGGAAGCACCCCTTGGGCAAAGCTTGACAAGGTAAAATTCCTTTGCCCGGTACCTGGATATGACAGACATTTTGCAATCACCGAACATTTTGGAATTGAGATGATCAATATTCCAATGACGTCGGATGGACCGGATATGGATCTGGTAGAGCAGTATGTGGAGAATGATCCGGCTGTAAAAGGTATCTGGTGTGTACCGAAATATTCTAACCCACAGGGAATCACTTATTCTGATGAAACCGTACACCGTTTTGCGAAATTAAATCCAGCGGCAGAAGATTTCCGTATTTTCTGGGATAATGCATATGGAATCCATCATTTGTATGAGGATAAACAGGATTATCTGATCGAGATTTTGATGGAATGTAAAAAAGAAGGACATCCGAACATGGTTTACAAATTCGGTTCTACTTCCAAGATCAGCTTCCCGGGTTCTGGTATTGCAGCAATTGCAGCATCCGATGAAAACCTTGCGGAAATCCGCAAGATGATGTCCGTACAGACCATCGGTCATGATAAATTAAACCAGCTCAGACATGCGCGTTTCTTCGGTGATATCCATGGAATGGTTCAGCATATGAAGAAACATGCAGATATCTTAAGACCGAAATTTGACACCGTATTAAGTGTACTGGAAAGTGAGCTTGGCGGACTTGAGATTGGTTCCTGGATGGCACCGCGAGGAGGATACTTCATTTCCTTCGATGCGTTGGATGGATGTGCAAAAGCAATCGTAGCAAAAGCAAAAGGAGCCGGACTGATCTTGACAAAAGCGGGAGCAACCTTCCCATACGGAAAGGATCCAAAAGACAGCAATATCCGAATTGCACCGTCCTTCCCGACACCAGAAGAACTGGAAGTTGCAGCACAGGTATTCGTACTCAGCGTAAAACTGGTAAGTATTGATAAAATTCTTGGCGAAAAAGTAGAAGTCGAAGAAGCTTAATATATGTGAGAAACAGTGGATTTTCCAGAAGGAGAATTCACTGTTTTTTGATGTAAAGGTTGTGGTGGCCGATTGTACAAAAGAAAGTCCTCCAATTCCATTGTGCAAACCATTCCGATGAGCCTCTTAGGGCGGGAAGCGTGTTCAGCAAAGGCTTCCACGCTTCCTGAGTCTCATCTACATTGCACAAAAAGTGAATTGGAGGACTTTCTTTTGTAAAATCGACCGTTTAACTGTACTGGTGAAAATGACGGTGCCGAATTCGGAGAGAAAAACTGTAAAGAAAGAAGAAGCTTCGATGAAAGATGTGCTTTTTCGATAGTGAGAGAGGGAATTTTATCAATGGGGGAATCTGTGGGAGTGTGTTGAAGAGGGGAGAGTTTAGAATGATATAGGAAAACTATGACATGGGGATAACGGGAAAAGGAAATGCGATTTATGAATTGATTTGAGAGTCGGATATTACACTAATCTTCCCTTCCGACTGCAATTCCCTAAATCCTAGTTCTCACCATCCAAAAAACTTTTGCATATGTAAAAAAAGTTACCAATATACAGACCAGAGGAATCCAAAATACTCCCCACACATGAATTTGCACTATGGAGTTCAAGACTCAGGAATCGTGGAAGCCTTTGCTGAACATGATTCCCGCCCTAAGAGGCTTGAACGGAATGGTTAGTGCAACTGAATGCGTGGGGAGTATTTTGGATTCCTCTGGTCGTCCCATTAGAACCTATTATTTTTACATATCCAAAAGTCTTACATCTTCTTCTGCGCAGTCGAAAGCATCAGTTTGATGCGGTTCAGCTGGTTTACTTCGCTTGCTCCCGGATCATAATCGATTGCAACGATGTTGGATTCCGGATGACGGCGGCGCAGTTCTTTAATAACACCTTTCCCGACTACGTGGTTTGGCAGACAGGCGAAAGGCTGTGTGCAGACAATGTTTGGTGCACCGCTGTGGATCAGCTCCAGCATTTCTCCGGTAAGGAACCATCCTTCACCGGTCTGGTTTCCAAGAGAAACAATTTCTTTTGCCATCGAAGCCAGGTGTTCAATATGTGATGGTGGATCGAAGCGTTTACTTGCTTTTAATGCATCAACGGCAGGCTTGCGGAACCATTCCAGAGCCTTGATTCCGAGATTACCCATGCGGGCGGTTGATTTCTTCATGCCGAGATGTTCTGCTTTAAAGTTTGTATTGTAGAAGCAGTAGAGCAGGAAGTCGGTCAGATCCGGAACCACGGCTTCGGCACCTTCCTGTTCAAGAAGATCTACCAGGTAGTTATTGGCAGCTGGAAGGAATTTAACAAGGATTTCTCCGACAACTCCGACACGTGGCTTTTTGACATCTTTTAATGGAAGAGAATCAAAATCTTCTACGATCTGGCGGCAGAGACGCTTAAACTCGTGTCTGCTTGGATAGCCTTTCTTGATAAATTCGATAACTGTCTTTTCCCATTTCTTATGCATGGTATTGGCAGAGCCTGGAACAGCTTCATATGGGCGGACACGGTACAGGCAGCGCATGAAGAGATCACCAAATATCAGACCATATACACCTTTCAGTACAAGTGGAAGGGTGATCTTGAATCCAGGATTGCTTTCAAGCCCGCTTAAGTTGATTGAAATAACAGGGATATGTCCGTAACCGGCTTTTTTAAGAGCACGGCGGATAAATCCGATATAGTTGGAAGCACGGCATCCGCCACCGGTCTGCGAAATAATGACAGCCAGGTGGTCGGTGTCATATTTGCCGGAAAGGATAGCCTCCATGATCTGTCCAACTACCATCAGAGACGGGTAGCAGGCATCATTGTTTACATATTTAAGGCCCATGTCAACTGCATGCTTGTTATCATTTTTCAGTACTTCCAGTTTGTAGCCTGCTTCCTGGAAGGCTGGCTCAATCAGTGAAAAGTGGATCGGTGACATCTGTGGACACAAAATGGTATAGGTTTCCTTCATTTCCTTTGTAAAAGGAATTTTTTCGATATTTGCCGGACGAATGGTGCGCTCCATATGCTTCTGCTCGCGGACGCGGATGGCGGCGAGAAGAGAACGGATACGGATACGTGCGGCACCCAGGTTATTAACCTCATCAATCTTAAGAGAGGTATAAATCTTGTCGGAACCGGTCAGAATATCTGCAACAGCATCGGTTGTTACGGCATCAAGACCGCATCCGAAAGAGTTCAGCTGGATCAGATCCAGATCATCTCTTGTCTTTACAAAATTGGCTGCTGCGTACAGTCGGGAATGATACATCCACTGATCCATAACAATCAGCGGACGTTCTACCGGATTCAGATGGGAGATAGAATCTTCCGTCAGAACGGCAAGTCCGTAGGAGGTGATCATCTCCGGGATACCGTGGTTGACCTCCGGATCGTAATGGTATGGACGACCGGCAAGTACAATGCCGCGGGTTCCTGTCTTTTCCATGTAAGCGAGTGTTTCTTCACCCTTTTTGCGGATGTCCTGACGGCATGCAGCAAGTTCTTCCCATGCAGCATGAGCGGCATTTTTGATTTCTTCTGCTGGAAGATTCTTTGCAGAAGTAAATTCACGGACCAGTCCGTCTGTGATTGTCTTTTCGCTTGTGAGGGCGAGGAATGGATTCATGAAATCTACTTCACCGTGTACGATTGGATCCATATTGTTCTTGATGTTCTCCGCGTATGAGGTGACGATTGGGCAATTATAATGATTGTCGGCATCGGCAAATTCACCACGTTCGTATGGTATACAAGGGTAGAAGATAAAGTCTGCACCCTGGTTGATCAGCCACTGTACATGTCCGTGCGCCAGCTTTGCCGGATAACACTCGGATTCGCTCGGAATAGATTCAATACCAAGTTCATAAATCTTATGTGTAGAAGCAGGAGAGAGTAACACATGATATCCCAGTTTTGTGAAGAAAGTAAACCAGAACGGATAGTTCTCATACATGTTGAGAACTCTTGGAATACCAACCGTTCCACGTTTTGCTTCGGATGGATCTAATGGCGTGTAACCAAAATAACGTTCATTTTTATAAGCGAAAAGGTTTGGCACATCACTCTTTGCTTTCTCTTTTCCAAGACCGCGCTCACAACGGTTTCCGGAAATAAAACGACGTCCGCCACTGAATTTGTTGATGGTCAGACGACAGTTGTTGGTACAGCCGTTACATTTTGCCATTGAGGTTGTATAGGTAAGTTCATTGATTTCATCAATGGAAAGCATGGTTGTATTTTTACATTCTTTGAAACCATAGCGTTCTCTTGCAATCAGTGCAGCCCCAAAAGCACCCATGATTCCTGCAATATCCGGACGGATTGCCTGACATCCGGCGATGGTCTCAAAGCTTCTGAGTACGGCATCATTGTAGAATGTACCACCCTGTACAACAATTTTTTTACCAAGCTCAGATGCATCGGATACCTTGATAACCTTGAAAAGAGCATTTTTGATAACCGAATAAGCAAGTCCGGCTGAAATATCGGATACTTCAGCACCTTCTTTTTGCGCCTGTTTTACCTTTGAGTTCATAAATACGGTACAACGGGTACCGAGGTCAATCGGATGTTTCGCAAAAAGTGCTTCATGTGCAAAATCCTCTACGGTGTAGTTCAGGGATTTGGCAAAAGTCTCGATAAAGGAACCGCATCCGGAAGAACATGCTTCGTTGAGCTGTACGCTGTCTACAGTCTGATTCTTGATCTTGATACACTTCATATCCTGACCACCGATATCGAGGATACAGTCTACATCCGGTTCGAAGAAAGAAGCGGCGTAATAGTGAGATACGGTTTCAACTTCGCCTTCATCCAGAAGAAGTGCGGCTTTAATGAGCGCTTCTCCGTAACCGGTTGAGCAGGAGTGAACGATCTGTACGCCTTCCGGAAGCTGGCTGTAAATATCCTTGATCGCACCGATGGTCGTACCAAGAGGATCACCGTCATTGCCATGGTAGAAGGAGTACAAAAGAGTACCGTCTTCTCCGACCAGAGCGGCTTTCGTGGTGGTAGAACCGGCATCGATTCCAAGGTAGGCATTACCGCGGTAGCTGGCAAGATCACCAACCGGCACCTGATGCTTTGCATGGCGGTTCTTAAATTCATTGTAATCTGCTTCACTGGAAAAGAGCGGCTGCATACGCTCAACTTCAAAGTCCATTTCAATATGGGCATCCAGCTTTTTCTGCATCTCACCAAGAGAGGTGACTACATCCTTTTTAGAGTTCAGCGCAGAGCCGACGGCTGCAAAAAGATGGGAATACTTTGGTGCGATAATGTGTTCGTCATCCAGCTTGAGAGTACGGATAAACGCTTCTCTCAATTCAGAGAGGAAATGAAGCGGTCCACCGAGGAAAGCAACATGTCCGCGGATTGGTTTTCCGCAGGCAAGACCACTGATGGTCTGGTTGACGACTGCCTGGAAAATAGAAGCAGACAGGTCTTCTTTGGTAGCACCGTCATTGATCAGCGGCTGGATATCTGTCTTGGCAAATACGCCACAGCGGGCTGCAATCGTATAAAGTGCTTTGTAATTTTTGGCATATTCGTTCAGACCGGTTGCATCTGTCTGGAGAAGGGACGCCATCTGGTCGATGAAAGATCCGGTACCTCCGGCGCAGATTCCGTTCATACGCTGCTCAATATTTCCATTTTCAAAATAGATGATCTTGGCATCTTCGCCGCCCAGCTCGATCGCTACATCGGTCTGTGGTGCATAATCCTGAAGAGCGGTGGAAACGGCAACAACCTCCTGGACAAAAGGTACGCCAAGATGCTTTGCCAGAGTAAGACCACCTGATCCGGTAATCATTGGAGATACCTTGATCTGACCGAGCTTGTAGATAGCACGACCAAGCAGATCAGAAAGGGTTTCCTGAATATTGGCGAAGTGACGCTCGTAATCAGAAAACAGAACATCATTATTACTGTCCAGAACTGCGATTTTAACAGTTGTAGAACCGATGTCAATCCCCAGGGTATGTAATTCTGTCTGATTCATGATTTAACTACTCCTTATTACAATTAAAAAATTTGTCTGTGTTATTACCTATTAAATGTAGTTCGCAGAGAACTACAGTATCTTACATTATACGACAGAACCAACGAAAATACAAACAGAAGTTATGTATGGCATTGTAGAAAAAAGTGCCTGGAAGTGAACAAAAGATGTAAATTATGTGAAAAGAGAGTAAAGAGGTGGAATGGAATTGACAAAGTAAAAAGCAGACGATAAAATAACATACGTGGAAGGAGGTTTTGAATGAAGAACTGGTTAGATAAAATGGAGCGCAGGTTCGGGCGCTATGCAATTAGAAATCTTACGATGTATCTGCTTGCAGGTTATGCAATCGGATATCTTTTGAGTTTTACGATGCCACAGCTTCTTACCTATTTTACACTGGAACCGGCACTGATTTTGAAAGGGCAGGTGTGGCGACTTCTAAGCTGGGTGATCATCCCACCGAATGACAATATTATTTTTGTTATCTTTATGATGCTGTTATACTATTCCCTTGGTAATACGCTGGAAAGCTACTGGGGGGCATTTCGTTACAATGTTTACATTTTCTCAGGAATATTATTTACAGTTATTGGAGCTTTTATTGTGAATGGACTGATCGGAGGCATTACCGGATTTGGAAGCCTTTACAGTACTTACTATATCAATATGTCCATTTTCCTTGCATGTGCATCCATCATGCCGGATTATCAGCTTTTGCTTTACGGCATTATCCCAATCAAGATGAAGTGGCTTGCAGTTCTGGATGTGGTTCTGCTTGCGGTAGACGCAGTGCAGGGCGGTCTGATCATACGGATCGTGATCATCGCATCGCTTTTGAACTTTATTATTTTCTTTTTCTGCAACCGGAATCTGCGTGGACACAGTCCGAAACAGGCTGCCCGCAGAAAGAAATTCCAGAAGCAGATAAGCCGTCCGCAGAATCAGTATGCAGGCGGTGCAAAGCACAGATGTGCAGTGTGCGGTCGTACGGAACTTGACAATCCGACACTGGAGTTCCGTTATTGTTCAAAGTGTAACGGGAATTATGAATATTGCCAGGACCATCTTTTCACACACGAACATGTGAAGTAGAGTTCTAACATAGAATCAAATTGAATAATAAGAGGAGGAAACAATGAAAAAAACCAAGATTGTTTGTACAATGGGACCAAACACCAACGACAGAGAAATGATGAGAAAGCTGATCCAGAATGGAATGAATGTGGCACGTTTCAATTTCTCACATGGTGATCATGAAGAACAGAAGTTCAGAATGGATATGCTCAAAGAGCTTCGTGAAGAGGAACATACAAACACTGCAATCCTTCTGGATACAAAGGGACCGGAAATTCGTACAGGAATCCTGAAAGATGGAAAGAAGATTACTTTAAAAGAAGGAGAAACCTTCACTCTGACAACAGAAGATATCGTAGGAGATAATAAGAGAGTATCTATCACATATAAGGGACTGGTACAGGATATTTATAAAGGCTGTACCATTCTGATCGACGATGGCCTGATCGGACTTCGTGTAGAGAGCAAGACAGAGACAGAGATTGTCTGTTCTGTAGTAAATGGTGGAGAACTTGGCGAAAGAAAAGGTGTTAACGTACCGAACGTAGCCATTCGTCTTCCGGCTATTACAGAAAAAGATAAGGATGATATCCGTTTCGGTGTAGAGCAGGATATTGACTTTATCGCAGCATCATTTGTAAGAAATGCAGAGTGTGTACTTGAGATCAAGGCATACTTAAAAGAACTCGGCGCTCCGTATATTCCAATCATTGCAAAGGTAGAGAACGCAGAAGGTATTGAGAATATTGATGAGATTATCCGTGCGGCTGATGGTATCATGGTGGCACGTGGAGATCTTGGTGTAGAGATCCCGGCAGAGGAAGTGCCGCATCTCCAGAAAATGATCATCCAGAAATGTAATGACAACTTTAAGACTGTTATTACTGCAACACAGATGCTGGATTCCATGATGCGTAATCCGCGTCCGACAAGAGCAGAAGTGACGGATGTTGCCAATGCGGTATACGACGGAACAGATGCAGTTATGCTTTCCGGAGAGACAGCACAGGGGAAATACCCTCTGGAAGCACTCCAGATGATGGTTCATATTGTAGAGACGACAGAGAAACATCTGGACTATGATTCCATTCTTGTTAAAGCCGGAGATCATCTGAAGTTAGGTGTGTCCAGTGCAATCGGATATGCTTCTGTACTTGCGGCAGCGAACCTGAATGCAAGATGCATCATCACTCCATCTGTATCCGGTGCAACAACAAGGGTTGTATCCAACCTTCGTCCGAAGCAGGAAATCCTTGGAATTACACCGAACGAACGAACCCTTCGCCGGATGTCGATCTACTGGGGCGTAAGAGGATTGAAGTCTCTGGAATTCCATACAACAGATGATATCTGCAGTGGGGCAATTGATCTTGCACAGGCAAAGAAATGCGTGGACAGTGGAGATATTGTTGTCCTGACAGCTGGTATTCCTTCACCGAGCGTACAGCGTGAAAAGGGTTCTGTAAGTAATATGATGCGTATTGCAACCATCGACTAGACGAAAGAGAGATGAACAGAATGAAAAAAGAACCATTCGTAACAAAGACACAGTTAGATGAAATCGTAAAAGAATATCCGACTCCGTTTCATCTTTATGATGAAAAAGGGATTCGTGAAAATGTAAAAGCACTCAAAGAAGCATTTGCATGGAACAAAGGATATAAAGAATATTTTGCAGTAAAGGCAACTCCAAACCCATATATCCTCAATATTTTAAAAGAATATGGATGCGGATGTGACTGCTCTTCCTATACAGAGCTTTTAATGTCTGAGTCTGTCGGACAGGTTGGAGAAAATATTATGTTTTCTTCCAATGATACACCTGCAGAGGAATTTGCACTTGCTGATAAGCTCGGCGCGATCATCAACCTGGACGATATCACACACATTGATTTTCTGGAAAAGACGATCGGAAAGATTCCGGAGACAATCAGCTGCCGTTATAATCCGGGTGGACTTTTCAAAATTTCCAACAGCATTATGGATAATCCGGGAGATGCCAAATACGGTATGACAACTGAACAGATTTTTGAGGCATTCAAGATCCTGAAGTCCAAGGGCGCAAAAGAGTTCGGTATCCATGCATTCCTTGCAAGTAATACTGTAACTAATGAATATTATCCGACACTTGCACGTACTTTGTTTGAAGTAGCAGTTAAGCTTCAGAAGGAGACCGGTGTACATATCAAGTTCATCAACCTTTCCGGTGGTGTGGGAATCCCTTACAAACCGGATCAGGAACCGAACGATATCAAGGTGATCGGTGAAGGTGTAAGAAAAGTGTACGAAGAGGTTCTTGTTCCGGCTGGAATGGGCGATGTGGCGATTTACACAGAGCTTGGCCGTTTTATGCTTGGACCTTATGGATGCCTTGTGACAAAAGCAATCCATGAAAAGCATACGCACAAAGAGTACATCGGTGTAGATGCATGTGCCGCAAACCTGATGCGTCCGGCTATGTATGGTGCATACCATCACATTACTGTCATGGGAAAAGAAAATGAACCATGCGATCATACTTATGATGTGACTGGTTCTCTGTGCGAGAATAATGATAAATTTGCAATCGACCGTCAGCTTCCGAAGATTGACATGGGAGATCTGCTTGTGATCCATGATACCGGAGCACATGGATTCTCTATGGGATATAATTACAACGGACGTCTTCGTTCCGCAGAAGTTCTTCTGAAAGAGGACGGAGGTACACAGCTGATCCGCAGAGCAGAGACTCCGATGGATTACTTTGCAACTTTCGACTGCTTCCCGGTTTATGAGGAACTTAAGAAGAATACGGAAGAAGCGGATAAGCTCGGAAAATAATTTCAAATAGTTTATTTTGAAAAAATACTTGCGAACCGAAGATAAGTATGATATGATTATTTTCGGTTCGTGATTAAAAAACATGAATTTTATGCCGGCATGTCGGAATGGCAGACGAGGCAGACTCAAAATCTGTTGCGGGTGACCGCGTGCGGGTTCAAGTCCCGCTGCCGGCAGTTGATAATTAACTGGAATTGAATAAAAGATATGAGAAGTACATTGCGATGATTCGTGATGTATTTTTTCGTATATACACAATTGTTGTGGCACATTTCGTGTATCTGTAATTTTGATGAGGATCTTTTTTACCCCTTCATGTATTGAAAATATCAAAAAAAAATGTCATAATGAGATGTTGTATATTTGAACGAATAGATAGAAAAGATAGAAGTAAATGATGAGACTTACAGAGAGGCAGTTGATTATGAGCAAAATCGTATTGATAGACGGACACAGTATTCTGAACAGGGCGTTTTTCGGACTTCCGGATCTGACAAATGCGGAAGGACTCCATACGAATGCAATATATGGATTCTTAAATATTATGTTCAAGATCCTGGAGGAGGAAAAGCCGGAGTATCTGACCGTTGCATTTGATGTGCATGCGCCGACTTTCCGCCATAAGATGTTTGAGGCGTATAAGGGGACGAGAAAGCCGATGGCAGAAGAACTCAGACAGCAGGTACCGTTGATGAAGGAAGTTCTGCATGCTATGGGAATCCGGACGATCGAGCAGGAAGGGCTGGAGGCAGATGACCTTCTTGGAACGCTGTCCAAAAGATGCGAGCGAATGGGGATGGAAGTGGTCATTATTTCCGGAGACAGAGATCTTCTCCAGCTTGCTACAGACCATGTTGAGATCCGGATTCCGAAGACAAAACGGACCGGAACTGAGATCGAGAATTATTATGCAGTGGACGTAAAAGAAAAATACCAGGTGACACCGACAGAATTTATCGATGTGAAAGCATTGATGGGAGATACTTCAGATAATATCCCAGGGGTGCCGGGAGTCGGAGAAAAGACGGCGACCAAGATTATTGTAGAATACGGATCTATTGAAAATGCCTACAAGCATGCATCCGAACTGAAGCCGCCGAGAGCATCGAAAAATCTGGTGGAATACTGGGATCAGGCACAAATGAGTAAGGTGCTGGCGACAATCGATGTAGATGCGGATTTTGCTTATGAACTGGAAGAGGCGAAGCTTGGAAATCTTTATACAGAGGAAGCTTATGTCTATTTCCAGAGACTGCAGTTCAAGAATCTGCTGAATCGTTTTGATGTGCAGAGTGAGAATTCGATTGAAGATGCATTTGTGATCGCTGTGGGAAAAGAAGAAATTCAGAAAATCTTTGCGGAGGCAGAAAAAGCGCAGACGGTGGGAGCCGTTCTTTACAAAGACACCAGAAATGTACTTCCGCTGTTTGCAGGAAATGCTGAGATAGGTGGAATTGGAATTTCGTTTGGGAAAGAGAAGATCTACTGTATTCCGGCAGGAAATGGATACAGCATGGAGGAACTTCTGGAGGCACTTGTACATGTGGCAAAGCATGCCGGACGGTTTGTGGTGTTTGATCTGAAGTCATCCCTGCCTTATCTGAAAGGATTAGAAGGAGCAGCAGAGGAGAAGTGCTTTGACAGTATTGTAGCAGCTTACCTCCTGAATCCGTTGAAAAATGATTATGGATTTGAAGATGTGGCACAGGAGCATCTTGGATTGATGATCGATCCGAAGACAGAACTGGAAAAAATGGTCTGTTATGAAGCCTATGCTGCATTTGCGTCATCGGCAGTTTTGGAAGAAAAGCTGAAAAAAGAGGAAATGTGGAAGCTTTTTACAGAAATAGAGATGCCGCTTGTATTTACTCTGTTCCACATGGAGCAGAATGGGGTGCGTGTAGAAGCAGAAGAACTGAAAAGCTATGGAGAACAGCTTGGCGGAAAAATCGTACAGCTGGAAAAGGAAATTTATGAGCTTGCCGGGGAAGAATTTAATATCAATTCACCAAAGCAGCTGGGCGTGGTCCTTTTTGAACATCTGTCCCTTCCAAATGGAAAGAAGACGAAAACAGGATATTCGACAGCAGCAGACGTACTGGATAAGCTGGCACCGGATTATCCGATCGTGGCAAAAATCCTGGAATATCGTCAGCTTGCCAAGCTGAAATCGACTTATGCAGATGGGCTTGCCGTGTTTATTCATGAAGATGATCACCGGATCCATGGAAAATTCAACCAGACAGTCACAGCGACCGGACGTATCAGCAGTACAGAGCCAAACCTGCAGAATATCCCGGCGAGGGTAGAACTTGGACGGCTGATCCGTAAAGTATTTGTGCCGGAAGAGGGATATGTGTTTGTAGATGCTGATTATTCGCAGATAGAACTGCGTGTGCTGGCACATTGCTCCGGAGATGCAGCACTGATCGAAGCATACCGGGAGGCAAAGGACATTCACCGGATCACAGCTTCTCAGGTGTTTCATACTCCGTTTGATGAAGTGACCGATCTGCAGAGGCGAAATGCAAAAGCAGTCAACTTTGGTATTGTTTATGGGATCAGTTCTTTTGGACTGAGCCAGGATTTAAGTATTACGAGAAAAGAAGCGGCCGAATATATTGACCGTTATTTTGAAACCTATCCGGGTATCAAGAAATTTCTGGATGATGCAGTTGCTCATGCAAAAGAACAGGGATATGTTGTGACCTTATTTGGCAGAAGAAGACCGGTTCCGGAGCTGTCTTCCAGCAATTTTATGCAGAGACAATTCGGGGAACGTGTGGCAATGAATTCTCCGATCCAGGGAACGGCTGCAGATATCATGAAAATCGCAATGATCGCTGTGGACAAAGAGCTTCGCATGAGAAACATGAAATCCAGGCTGGTTCTGCAGGTACACGACGAACTTCTGATCGAGACATGGAAGGAAGAGGAAGAGGAAGTGCGGGAGATCCTGAAAGAAGGCATGATGCATGCGGCAGATCTTTCCGTTCCGCTTGAAATTGACATGCATAGTGGAAAAAACTGGTATGAGGCAAAATAGAAGGAAACAGATATGAGAAAAATAGGAATAACAGGAGGCATTGGTTCCGGGAAGAGCAAAGTACTCGACTTTTTAAGTGTAGTGTGCGGTGCGGTAATCTGCCAGTCAGATCTGGTGGCACATCAGGTACAGCTTCCGGGAGAAAAATGTTATCAGAAGGTCGTGGAGACGTTTGGGAAAGAAATTTTAAATCCTGACGGAACGATTGATCGGAAAATTCTTGGCAGAATTGTGTTTGATCAGCCAGAGAAACTGCAAAAGCTTAATGCGATCGTGCATCCGGCGGTCAATGAAAAGATCCGGAAGGAAATGCAGAAGGCGCAGGAAGAGGGAAAAGAGCTTTTTATTCTGGAAGCCGCACTCCTTACGGAACCGGTATATCGTGAGATGTTGGATGAGATCTGGTATATTCATGTGCCACAGGAGATCCGGATGGAGCGACTGAGAAGTTCACGCGGATATTCAGATGAAAAAATGTATGCGGTGTTTGCAAATCAGCCGTCGGAAGAGACATTTACAGCGGTTTCGGATCTTGTGATCGAAAACGGCGGAACCTTTGAAGAAACGGAAAAACAGATAGACTTGGCACTGGGAAGAGGCTAAGAACAGGGAGAAGAAACAAGATGAGATTATGCAGCATTGCCAGTGGCAGCAGCGGAAACTGTATTTATGTGGGGAGCGATCGAACGCATCTGCTTGTAGATACAGGAATCAGCAAAAAACGAATTGAGGAAGGCTTAAAGGAACTTGAAATAAAAGGGAAAGAGCTGGATGGAATCCTGATTACCCATGAACATGCAGATCATATTCAGGGACTTGGTGTATTCAGCAGAAAATATGAGATCCCGATCTATGGAACACCGGGAACGATTCGGGGAATCCGTGATTATAAAAATCTCGGGAAAATGCCGGAAGGACTTTACCATGAAATCCAGGTAGATAAAGAATTTAAGCTGGGTGATATTGACGTGCATCCATTTGCTATTTCCCATGATGCAAATGAACCGAGCGGCTACCGCTTTGAGCAGGATGGAAAGAAGATCGCGGTAGCAACGGATCTTGGAAAATACGATGAATATACGGTAGAGAACCTGAAGGATTTAAATGCGGTCCTTCTGGAATCTAACCATGATATACATATGCTGGAAGTCGGTCCTTATCCGTATTACCTGAAGCAGAGAGTTCTTGGGGACAGAGGACATTTATCAAATGAATTGTCAGGACGGCTTCTTTGTGATATACTACACAATAACTTGAGGAGTGTATTGCTGGGGCATTTGAGCAAGGAGAATAATTACGAAGAACTTGCATATGAGACTGTCAAGCTGGAGGTCACTTTGGGGCAGAACCCGTATAAGGGGGATGATATACCGATCGCAGTTGCAAAAAGGGATCAGGTGTCTGCAGTGATCGAGGTTTAGAAAAAGAAAGTATGCAGAATTAGATTCAGGAGGACAGGCAGAATGAAGAAATGCATTATTACAGTAGTCGGTAAAGATTCGGTCGGAATTATTGCGAAAGTATGTACATACCTGGCAGAGACCAATATCAATATTTTAAATATTTCCCAGACAATCGTGGATGGGTATTTTAATATGATGGCGGTTGCAGATGTGGAAAATTCAAAAAAAGAACTGGATATCGTAGCGGTAGAACTTCGTGATATCGGCTTACAGATCGGTGTCAATATTCATTGTCAGAGAGAAGAGATTTTTGAAAAAATGCACAGAGTGTAAGGAGAACCGCTATGATTAATTTTTACGAAGTAGTAGAAACAAACCAGATGATCGAAGAAGAAAATCTGGATGTAAGAACAATCACATTGGGTATCAGTCTGATGGACTGTATTGACTCAGATCTGGACAGACTGAATGAAAAGATATATAAAAAAATCACAACACTTGCAAAGGATCTTGTATCGACAGGAGAGAAGATTGAAAGTGAATTTGGAATTCCGATCGTTAATAAGCGGATTTCCATTACACCGGTTGCACTTGTTGGCGGTTCAGCCTGCAAAAAACCAGAGGATTTTGTGACGATCGCAGAGACACTGGATAAAGCAGCAAAGGAAGTCGGTGTAAACTTTATCGGAGGATACTCTGCAATCGTATCCAAGGGAATGACAAAGAGCGATGAACTCCTGATCCGTTCCATTCCGATGGCAATGGCAAAGACAGAGCGTGTGTGCAGTTCGGTCAATGTAGGTTCGACAAAGACTGGTATTGATATGGATGCAGTCCGTCTTTGCGGCGAGATTGTAAAAGAGACAGCAGAGGTGACAAAGGACAAGGATTCGATTGGCTGTGCAAAATTTGTAGTTTTATGTAATGCACCGGATGATAACCCGTTTATGGCAGGGGCTTTTTTAGGTGTTACCGAAGGAGATGCCGTGATCAATGTCGGTGTCAGCGGACCTGGTGTTGTAAAAAGAGCGATTGAAAAATGTCGTGGCGAGGGTTTTCAGGAACTTTGTGATACGATCAAGAAGACCGCATTTAAGGTGACAAGGGTTGGTCAGCTTGTAGCCGGAGAAGCTTCCAAAAGGCTTGGTATTCCGTTCGGAATCATTGACCTGTCACTTGCACCGACACCGGCTGTTGGCGATTCAGTAGCGGAGATTCTGGAAGAAATCGGACTTGAGAGAGTTGGCGCACCAGGAACAACAGCAGCACTTGCTATGCTGAACGATCAGGTGAAAAAAGGTGGCGTTATGGCGTCTTCCTATGTAGGAGGTTTAAGCGGAGCTTTTATTCCGGTCAGTGAGGATAAAGGAATGATCGATGCAGTCAATGCCGGATCTCTTTGTATAGAAAAGCTGGAGGCGATGACTTGTGTCTGCTCGGTAGGACTTGATATGATCGCTATTCCGGGTAAGACGAAAGCTACTACGATTTCCGGGATCATTGCGGATGAGATGGCGATCGGAATGGTCAATCAGAAGACAACGGCGGTTCGTGTGATACCTGTAGTTGGAAAGGATGTTGGAGATATGGCAGAGTTTGGTGGCCTTTTGGGATATGCGCCGATCATGCCGGTCAATGAATTTGACTGCAGTGCATTTGTGAATCGAAAGGGAAGAATTCCTGCACCGATACATAGTTTTAAAAATTAGAAAGAGGTAAAGAGAGCATGGGGAAAGTTGCGATTGTAACAGATAGTAACAGTGGAATTACACAGGCAGAAGGAAAGAAGATGGGAATTTACGTACTTCCGATGCCATTCTATATCAATGAGGAGTTGTTTTACGAGGATATCACACTCACGCAGGAGGAGTTTTATGAAAAACTGGCAGGAGATGCAGATATTAAGACTTCCCAACCGGCTCCCGGAGATGTAATGGATATGTGGGACAAGGCGCTGGAGGAATATGATGAGGTTGTACATATTCCGATGTCAGCCGGTCTTAGCAGTTCATGTGAGACTGCAATCATGCTTTCCCAGGACTATGATGGAAAAGTACAGGTCGTAAATAATCACCGGATTTCTGTTACGCAGCGAAGATCGGTGGAAGAGGCGAAAAAGCTTGCAGATGCTGGAAAGAGCGCGGCAGAAATTAAAGAACTGTTAGAAGCGATCCAGTGGGACAGTGATATCTATATTACAGTAGATACTTTAAAATACCTGAAGAAAGGCGGCAGACTTACACCGGCAGCTGCAGCGATTGGAACGGTTCTGAACCTGAAGCCAGTTCTCCGTCTTAAAGGAGAAAAGCTGGATGCGTTTGCGAAGTCAAGAGGATGGAAGAGTGCAAAGAAGACGATGATCAAGACAATTAATGAGATTCGTACTTCAGAATTCGGAGATTGTGATGGGAAAAAAGATCTGTATCTGGATGCAGCTTACACAGGAGACCGCAAGGAGGCACAGGAATGGCTGGATGAGCTTCATGAAGCATTTCCGGAGTTTGAAATCCGGATGGATCCACTGTCGTTGAGTGTGGCATGCCATATCGGACCTGGAGCCAGGGCGGTGACTCTTACCAAAATTCTTCATGTGAACTAAATGAGAAAGAGACTTTTTGCACAAACATGCGTAGTAGTGGTGTGCAAAAAGTCTCTTTTTTGACAAAGGGAAAGGGTTAAATAATTTGCAACTGCTTCTGGTATTCATTTGTAAAAGGTGTGCCAAATTTCTCGGTAATTATGGATTCATACAGGTCTGATGCGAAAATGTCCAGGTTCAGGAGGACCTGGGTGGCGGAGGTGAGATCTCTGGCATCTGCGAGCTTTGTGATCAGAGGGATGGCGGCATACTCTTTGATCTCTTTAAGGATTTGAGTATCTTTTTTTTGAAAACCGAGTACGCGGGCATAAAGGGCGGATGTGGATGACCGCTCTTTTTTTGCTTTGCCGGAAATGTTGCCGGAATCTTCTGCAAAACAGAAAGGAGGCTCATGTCGGAAGGTGTCCTTTTCTATGCCGAGCAGGATGTGCAGCAGGGCGCGGCTGATCCGGGTGTAGGTAAGCTCTCTGGTTTTCAGAAGATCGCAGAAGGAACTCCAGGTAGCAAAATCATTTCTCTGATTGATGATCCGGTTGGCGAGGTCTTTGCTGACATCAAGGTAATCGGTCAGAGAGGAAGCACTCTCACAGAGCAGTCGATACTTTAGCAGGAGCGAAAAATCATCCTGGGTAACCGGAAGTGAGGACTGGTAATTCTTTCGCAGCAGATCTGAAGAAGCGGGCGGAAGTTGTCCTGCGACGGATGAAAAAGCATCTTCTGGTAAAGATGGATTCAGAATTCGGTTGCGGATCGCAGTTGCGGAACTGAAGGTTTCGCAGAGGGCAGTATCGTGGTAGCCGGATCCCTCGCGGGGAATCGCGAAAGGCTGGATCGGACTTTTGAAATACCGGAGCGCTTTTAAGTATTCAATCCCAAGAGTATTGTTTGGTGAGGACAGGATTTCGGCAAGGGACGGATCCTTTGTATAGACACTTAGGGCAGTCTGGCGTGCCTGCGGAAACGGTCGGCCTTTTCGCAGCTCATCCTGCAGGAGCTGCCGGTAGACTTCTGGCTCTTCGGAAAGAATCCGGGCAAGCCGATTGAGTTTTTTGATATCGCCACACTCACTGCCAAAGCAGAGATAGGAAATACAGCCAAGACTGTTAAAAATAGAAACGGCACCTCTTGCAAACAACTCTGCACTGCCACAGGAAAAAAGGACCGGGAGCTCCAGAATGAGTGATGCACCGCCAAGAAGGGCAGCTTTTGCCCGCAAATGCTTTGGTGCGATAGCAGGGGCGCCACGCTGGACGAAGTCACCACTCATAAGGACAACTGCCACATCTGCCCCTGTTTTTTGAAGTGCCTGGTCTATATGATACTGATGCCCGTTGTGGAACGGATTATATTCTGCGATGATACCGACGATTTTCATACTTTTAACTAAAATCTCCTTTGTGTTGTTTGTGAAAAGATTATACTATAAAAAGAGTTTTTGTGCAAAAAACATTGTACTGGAAAATATTACGTGAAAAAAATAACATTACTTGTATACAATGTGTGCAAGGAGTATAATTAAGAATAGAGTGTGAGTTCTAATAAAGAAAATTCTAGTACCAGAAGGGAGAAACATCAATGAATGTATTAGTAATCAACTGCGGAAGTTCATCACTGAAGTTCCAGCTCATCAACTCAGAATCGGAGGCGGTTCTCGCAAAAGGTCTTTGCGAAAGAATCGGTATTGACGGAAGACTTACCTATCAGCCGGCAGGTGGAGAGAAGAATGTATCTGAAAAGGCTATGCCTACACATACAGAAGCAATCCAGTTCGTAATCGACGCGCTGACAGATGCAGATACAGGTGTTGTTAAGAGCCTTGACGAAATCGGAGCAGTCGGACATCGTGTTGTTCACGGCGGAGAAAAGTTTGCAAAATCTGTAGTTGTAACACCGGAAGTAAAAGCTGCGATCGCAGAGTGCAATGACCTTGCACCACTTCACAACCCGGCAAACTTAATCGGAATCGAAGCTTGTGAAAGTCTGATGCCGGGCACACCACAGGTTGTTGTATTTGATACTGCTTTTCATCAGACAATGCCTGAGAAAGCTTATATGTATGGACTTCCATATGAATATTATGAAAAATACAAAGTAAGACGTTACGGATTCCACGGAACAAGCCACAGCTTCGTATCTAAGAGAGTAGCTGAGATTGTTGGAAAACCATACAACGCAACAAAGACGATCGTATGCCATCTTGGTAATGGAGCATCTGTTTCAGCAGTGCTTAACGGAGAATCAGTAGATACCTCTATGGGACTTACTCCGTTGGAAGGTCTTGTAATGGGAACACGTTCCGGAGATATTGATCCGGCGATCATGGAATTCATTGCTAAGAAAGAAAACCTTGACATTGCAGGAATTATGAATGTCCTGAACAAGAAATCAGGTGTGGAAGGTGTATCCGGTGTATCCAGCGACTTCCGTGATCTTGAGGCAGCAGCAAAAGCAGGCAACAAGCGTGCAGAACTTGCAATCGACGTATTTGCATACAGAGTAGCAAAATATGTTGGTGCTTACACAGCAGCAATGAACGGTGTTGATAATATCGTATTTACAGCAGGTATCGGTGAGAACTGTGCACTTGTAAGAACAAAAGTCTGCAGCTATCTTGGATATCTTGGAATTACAATCGATGAAGAAGCAAATGGAAAACGTGGAGAAGAGATCGTAATCTCTACACCAGATTCCAAAGTGAAAGTTCTTGTAGTTCCGACAAACGAAGAACTTGCAATTGCAAGAGAGACAGTTGCACTTGTATAACAGAAGAAATTAGAAAAAACCTTAAAATCTGTAAATCATCCTTGACAAAAAGAATTTACATGGTATAATAGTTTAGGTGTGAACAGGAGAAAAAGTTATGTTAATTGACCTGTCCGAAGTCTTATCTGAACCGCATAAGTCCATTGACGAAGTGGTCGGCACTGAGATGAAAGAAGTGAAGGTGAACGGAAGCAGATTTCCGGTAAGCCGGACACAGCCTGTGCATATTCATGTCGAGTATGCAGGCGAAAAAAAACTTCATATCAGTTGTGAGACAAGTCTTACGGTAATCATTCCGTGTGACAGATGTCTTACAGATGTACCGACAGATTTCACGCTTTCCTTTGAAAAGCAGGTGAATACAGCTCTGGCAGACGGAGAAGATGATGGCGAATCCGATGAAGCGAATTACATTGACGGATATCATCTTGATGTGGAGCAGCTGCTCTATAACGAGATTTTAGTAGGGTGGCCGATGAAAGTTCTATGTAGCGAAGACTGTAAAGGGATTTGCAGTGTATGTGGTCAGAACTTGAATGAGGGAAGCTGCGACTGCGAAGACACCAGTCTTGACCCTAGAATGTCAGTTATCCGCGATCTTTACAAGAATTTTAAGGAGGTGTAACCTATGTCAATTTGTCCAAAGAATAAATCTTCTAAAGCAAGAAGAGACAAGAGAAGAGCAAACTGGAAAATGAGCGCACCGAATCTGGTGAAATGCAGCAAATGTGGAGAACTTATGATGCCACACAGAGTTTGCAAAGCTTGTGGATCTTACAACAAGAGAGAAATCGTTACTGTAGAAAACTAATTAAAAAGGCTATAGTACAGGAGTTAGGCGTATTGCTTAACTCCTTTTCTTTTTAATTTAACCCAATTTTAACCCAATTGGAATTGTAAAATAATTGAATAGAGAGCTGTGTATAAGATTGAGTTTTAGGGATAAATGGAATTATAAGATATTTGACACAAGCATATTGAAGAGAAGTATGTTTATTTGAGATATTTTATATCTCCATACACAAATAATATAGGCATATCGGTCAGGTTTAAAAGTAGCACCGGTACTTAAATTTAACCGTTGCTATAGACCAGTTATCAGGACATGAAAATAGGACTAGGAGAAAATCCCAGTCCTATTTTGCGCTTTATTTGATTAAAGTATCGGCTCTGTACATCATATCATCATCAAAGTTTGTTGCCGGATTGTAAACCAGTACCGTTTCTACTCTGTCGCCTTGCTTCAAATCAGCATCATACTTGATATAACTGCCTGTGTCAAGTTCTCCATCTTCATCGTCAGAAATAACAGTTCCTTATCTAAGCTGTTCATAGGAAGGCTGGAAAAACAGGTTTAGAAGTGAAAGTACCGGCAGGAGAAATCTTGTTGGTGCTTTTAAGGGAAAAACTTTTGTGTTATACTATATTTGTTACAGTATATCTTGTAATAGATATAGAGAAAGCGAGGACAAAATGTTGGCTTTAAAACAGACAATTAAAGATATATCAAAAGCAAAAAAAATTACACAATTAGAAATGGCAGAGGTGTTAGGAATAAGCAAACAGAACTTCAGCAATAAAGTACAGCGAAATACATTTTCTCCTGATGAACTTGCAAAGTTAGCTGATAGTTTAGGAATGGAATTGGTTTTCATAGATAAGAATGCAGATATAAAAAATGGAGAGAAATTTATTATATCAGGACAGGAATAAGCGAAATTTAGCAAAATCAAAAAATCGAGGTCGAAAATCCCCCGTAAAATAAGGGTTTCTGAGCCTTAATTTCCCGATGAAACCGGGTTTTCATTTCAAACAGGAAGGAGTGAAAATATATGGATAATCGAATACATGATATTGTATTAAAATTTTCACAGCAAGTAAAAAAGCTCTTAGGGCAGAAATTAGACAAAGTTATTTTATATGGTTCGTATGCTCGTGGAGATTATAATGAGCATTCGGATATAGATATTATGATTCTTACAACTCTGACAGATGAAGAGATTAAAAAAACAGAGCCGATGTTATTTGATTTAGCTTTTGATTTTCAAATGGATTACGGGGGAGATATAAGCGTAGTAGTGAAAAATAAAGACCAATTTGAATATTGGTTGGGAGCATTACCGTTCTATAATAATGTTAAGAAAGAGGGCATCGTGCTATAAATGGATGAAGGGTTACCACTAAATCCTATTTTATAATTGATATTGACGTACAGAATATTGTACGTTATAATATAAGTACAGAAAACTGTACGGAGGTGAAATCTATGTTAGCGGTTAATTATACAAATTTAAGAGATAATATGAAAAGCTATATGGATCAGGTAACAGATGATTATGAAACAATGATTGTTACTCGTAAGAACAATAAAAATGTTGTTATGATGTCAGAAGAAGCTTATAATAATTTGATGGAAAATGTTTATGTTATGGGAAATAAGGCTAATTATGACTGGTTAATGGAGTCTAAGGCACAGTTAGAAAAAGGAAATTTTGCTTCTCATACGTTATCTGAGGTAGTTGATGATGAATAAGGTGTTTACTGATAATGGCTGGGAAGATTACACTTATTGGCAGACAGAAGATAAAAAGACTTTAAAAAAAATCAATAATCTTATAAAAGATATTGACCGAAATGGAAATGAGGGAATAGGAAAACCTGAACCATTAACAGGAAATCTGACAGGATTTTGGAGCAGGAGAATTAACGACAAGGACCGATTGATTTATAAAATTGATGACAAAAATATTTATATTTTATCATGTAGATATCATTATAATGATAAATAATAACAAGCACTGACGGGAAAGATAGAATTTTCTGTTAGTGCTTTTCTTTGTCCTGTTGCTGTTCGTGAATTTCTGATAGAGTCTTTTCCAGAGAAGCTTTATCCCACTGCTGCCGGATCGTTTCATGCTGTAGCTGTGTAATCCGGCGATTCAGATAATCATTTGTCCAATTCATGAGGAATCCAGGAACAATAGGTAAATGCTGAATTACGGAAAAGAAAATATCTTCTAATCGTGATTTTATACTCATAACAAATTTCTCCTCTCATGGAAAGTATAACGGAACTACAGCAGCAACTCAATAACATTTTGTTATTAAGAAAATTATGTTTCAAAAATCAGATGAAAAATGGAATAGTTATAAATAAGATAAAAAGAACTGGAATATGACTGAAAACAGATGATTTCTGTTTCATAAAATATTTTAACCATTTCTGAAACAAATTTAGATTTCTGTGAGAAAAACAGGAGTTAAAAGACAATATATAGTCCTGAGACTTGTGTATTCCTGGAACATTACCAGAATGTGATGTTTGAACATAATGCGAAAGATAAGATTTATGAAAATGAAGATGGGACGTTTTTTATAGGTTTAGTGCGAAAGAAGACGTATGCAACATATGAAGAAGCTGTTGATACTGTCTGTGAACGAAAGGTGCTACAAGAGATTATGGGACATAAGACAATTGCCATTACAATGCAAGTATATAATCATGTTTTAGAGGGACGAGCAGAAGCAGAAATGCAACGAATTTCATCAGCATTAGTGGTATGATTTTTAACCCAATTTTAACCCAATTTATAACCCAATTGGAATAAAGTTTATAAAGAATTATAAAGAGTTATATGTAAAGAATCCTGTAAATATAGCGATATAACGAGATATAAAGATTTACATAGCGAAACCTTTCTTACAACAAGAGAGAAATCGTTACTGTAGAAAACTAATTAAAAAAGGCTATAGTACAGGAGTTAGGCGTATTGCTTAACTCCTTTTCTTTTTTCTAATTTTCCTAAATCTGCTAAATATTATTGATTTTTACGGTCATGTCTAGTAGAATTGGTTTAGTAATGCTGGGAGGTAACAGTATGAAAGAAATAACAAAAGTTGTTGTCGATGCAATGGGCGGAGACAACGCACCGCATGAGATCATCAAAGGTGCGGTCGAGGCGGTCGGGAAGTCAAATGCGATCCATGTGATTCTGGTCGGAAAAGAAGATGTCATCAATCAGGAACTTTCCGGGTACACATATAATAAAGAACAGATTTCGGTTGTTCATACATCGGAAGTAATTGAGACAGCAGAACCGCCGGTTATGGCGATCCGCAGAAAGAAAGACTCATCCATTGTGGTAGGTCTTAAGATGGTGAAGGATAAAGAAGCTGACGCTTTTGTTTCAGCAGGAAGTTCCGGTGCGGTTCTTGCCGGGGGACAGCTTCTGGTTGGACGTATCAAAGGGGTGGAAAGGCCACCACTTGCACCGCTGATTCCGACAGAAAAAGGATTTTCCATTTTGATCGACTGTGGGGCGAATGTAGATGCAAGACCTTCACATCTGGTGCAGTTTGCCAAGATGGGTTCGATCTATATGGAACATATTATGGGAGTCAAGAATCCGAAGGTTGCGATCGTCAATATCGGAGCTGAGGAAGAAAAGGGTAATGCCCTGGTCAAGGAGACTTTTCCTATGCTGAAAGAATGTAAGGATATTAACTTTATCGGAAGCATTGAAGCGAGAGAAATCCCTCACGGACAGGCAGATGTTATCGTCTGTGAAGCATTTACCGGCAACGTGATCCTGAAACTCTATGAAGGAGTAGCATCGGTTCTTGTAAGCAAGATTAAAGGTGGTATGAAGCAGAATCTCCGCGGCATGATCGGTGGACTTCTGGTTAAGCCGGTGCTGAAAAAGACTATGAAGGATTTTGACGCAAGTGAGTACGGTGGAGCACCACTGCTTGGACTCACCGGTCTGGTAGTAAAGACACACGGCAGTTCCAAGGCAAAAGAAGTCTGCAATTCAATTTTGCAGTGCGTAACCTTCAAAGAAGAAGGAATCAATGAAAAGATCAAAGAATGTATTCAGGCGGAAGAAAAATCCGCACAGGAATAAGCTCAGAAAGGATTAAGAATTATGGAATTTGAAAAACTGAAAGACATTATTGTTGATGTGATGGGATGTAACCCGGATGAAATTACGATGGACACTACATTTGTAGATGATCTGGGAGCTGATTCGCTTGATATTTTCCAGATTATTATGGGAATTGAAGATGCATTTGATATCGAAATTGAAAATGAAGATGCAGAAAAGATCGCAACAGTAGGTGATGCTGTAGAACAGATCAAGAACGCTGTTAACTAGGGAAAATGATTACAGGGGACATCCCCATTTTTGGGGAGTGTCCTTTTTTAAAATTGGAGGAGCAATCATGAGCAGAAATGTAAAGGAACTGGAAGAAAAAATCGGCTACAATTTCAAGGACAGCCATTTGCTCAGACATGCTGTGACGCACAGCTCTTATGTGAATGAAAAGCATATGAAGAAGGCAGACTGTAATGAACGTCTGGAATTCCTTGGAGATGCTGTTCTGGAACTGATTTCAAGCGAATATCTTTTTTTCGAGAACCAGACAATGCCGGAAGGAGAACTGACTAAGTTAAGAGCAAGCATGGTATGCGAGAAGGCACTTGCATTTTGTGCGCGGGATCTGGAACTTGGAAGTTATCTGCTGCTTGGGAAAGGTGAGGACGCGACCGGTGGAAGATTCAGAGAGTCTATTACCTCGGATGCATTGGAAGCACTGATTGGTGCAATTTATCTGGATGGTGGTTTTGCTAATGCGAAAGAGTTTATTTTAAAATATATTTTAAACGACCTGGAAGGGAAACGGCTCTTTTATGATAGCAAGACTATCCTGCAGGAAATGGTACAGGGCGGTCAGGAAAAAGGAATTGTCTACCAGCTGGTAGGAGAAGAGGGACCGGACCACAATAAATCCTTCCGTGTAGAGGTTGTGATCGGCGGAGAAGCCTTTGGATGTGGTATCGGAAGAACCAAAAAGGCTGCCGAACAGGAAGCGGCTTATCAGGCAATCCTGAAGCTGAAAGAAGGAAAGGTACAGTAGGTGAGGCATGTATTTAAAAAGTATTGAAGTACAGGGATTCAAGTCTTTTGCAAATAAGATTGTCTTTGAATTTCATAACGGGATCACCGGAATCGTCGGACCGAACGGAAGTGGGAAAAGTAACGTGGCGGATGCCGTCCGCTGGGTACTCGGAGAGCAGAAGGTGAAGCAGCTCCGTGGAGGTACGATGCAGGATGTTATTTTTTCCGGTACGGAAAACCGGAAACCCCTCAGCTACGCATCGGTTGCGATCACACTGGATAATTCAGATCACAAACTCCCGGTGGAGTTTGAAGAGGTTAAAGTCACAAGAAAGTTGTACCGTTCGGGAGAAAGTGAATATCTGATCAACGGCAGTGTCTGCAGGCTCAAAGATATCAATGAGATGTTTTATGATACAGGTATCGGAAAAGAAGGATATTCGATCATCGGACAGGGACAGATTGACAAGATCCTGAGCGGTAAGCCGGAAGAGAGACGAGAGCTTTTTGATGAGGCGGCCGGGATTGTCAAATTTAAGCGCCGCAAGGCGTTATCTCTTCGCAAACTGGAAGAAGAGCAGAGCAATCTGGTCCGTGTCAATGATATTTTGGGAGAGTTGGAAAAGCAGTTTGGTCCGCTTCAGAAACAGTCGGAGACAGCGAAGGAATATCTGAAAAAGAGAGAAGAACTGAAGCATTATGACATCAATATGTTCCTGGTGGAGATGAAACGTCTGAAGGGGCAGATCCGGGAAAACGATGAGAAGCTGAAGATTGCGCAGGATGAACTCATTGAAGCCGGCAAAAAGCATGAAGATATGAAGGCACAGTATGAGAAGATCGAGCAGGAAGTAGATGAGATCGACGCCGGAATTGAGCATGCAAAAAGCCAGAGAAATGAGACAACACTTCTGAAGCAGCAGTTGGAAAACCAGATCGAGCTTTTAAAAGAGCAGATCAACAGTGTCCGTATGAATGATGAACACTATGAAAAACGCGCAAACGATATTCAGGCAGAGCTTGCAAACCGTGAAAGGCAGAAATCCGAACTGGAAGAAGAAAAAGCAGAGATCGACAGACATCTTGCAGCTGCATCTGAGAGACAAAAGCAGGCAGGAGAGGAGCTGACTGCCCTGCAGAGCCGGATTGCAGAGATGACAGTGGAGATTGAAAAGAATCAGAACGATATCCGTGAGCTTCTGAATAACCGTGCATCCACGAAGGCAAAGCTGCAGCATTATGAAACGACGCTTGAACAGATCAAGGTACGCCGGGCACTGCTTTACAAACGTCTGGTAGAAGCGGAGAGTGATGTACAGAGGCAACAGGAACTTGCCGCGCAGTATACGGAAGAACTGAAGGCAGTATCAGGTAAGATCACGGATTCTGTAGAACAGATCAAAAACTATGAAACAGAGATTGCCGGACTGCAAAAAGAGATCGGACAGGCAAATGAAAACCTGCGAAACAGGCAGAATGCTTATCACAGGGAGTACTCTCGTCTGGAGTCTCTGAGGAACCTTACGGAGCGTTACGATGGTTATGGGAACAGTATCCGTCGTGTGATGGAGCAGAAAAGCCGCGAGCCGAAAATCCTGGGGGTTGTGGCTGATCTGATCAAAGTAGATAAAAAATATGAGACTGCGGTGGAGATCGCACTTGGAGGCAGTATCCAGAATATCGTTACTGCAGACGAAGAGACTGCAAAAAAAATGATTGGTTATCTGAAGCAGAACCGGTATGGACGTGCAACTTTCCTTCCATTGACAGCGATTCGTGGGGGACAGGGATTTGCCAGGGCAGAAGCCCTTCGCGAGCCGGGGGTGATCGGCACGGCGGACAAGCTGGTAACGGTAGAAGATAAATTTACATCTCTTGCAGAGCATCTTCTTGGAAGAACTCTTGTGGCAGACAACATTGATACCGGGATCCGTCTGGCAAGAAAGTACCGTCAGTCCCTGCGTATCGTTACGCTGGAAGGAGATCTGATCAATCCTGGCGGAGCAATGAGTGGTGGAGCATTTAAGAATTCCAGTAATCTGCTCAGCAGAAGACGTGAGATTGAAGAACTGGAAAAGACGGTTGCGCGTCTGAAAACAGAACTCCAGAAATCGGAAACAGAAGTTGCGGCCGCAAAGGAGAAGCGGACGACGCTGTATGCAAAGGTGGAAGAGATCCAGCAGGAATTGCAGAATGACTATGTGGTTCAAAATACTGCGAAGATGAATCTGGACCAGGTAAAAAGCCGTCAAAATGCGACCAGAGAAAATTCAGAAGGAATTTATGCGGAGCGCAAGAAACTGGAAGAACAGGTTCATGAGATCGAGGAAAACGAAGAATCGATCAAAATGGAACTGGAGACCAGCCAGCAACTGGAGGACGAGCTGACACGCCAGATGGAAAGCTCACAGAAGTGGCTGGAAAAAGAGCGTGAGACAGAAGCGGCAGAAGTGCGCAAAAATGAAAATATTCACCTCAGTTTTGCTGCATTGGAGCAGAAAAAAGATTTTATCGAGGAGAATTTTGTCCGTATCCGGGAAGAGATGGGAAAATTCCAGGAAGAGCTTGCCACTTTAAATGCAAGCAAAGGAGAGAATCACGGTGAAATAGAGCAAAAGGAAGCACAGATTACCGAGATCCGGCAGACGATAGAGAATTCAAAGGAATTATTTGAGGAAATCAACAAAGAGATCGAAGAATCGCAGAAAAAGCGGGAAGAACTGAATCAGAAGCATAAGGCATTCCTGAAAAAGCGAGAAGATCTGGCAGCTCATATGGCAGAGCTTGATAAAGAATCCTTCCGGCTTACCAGCAAGAAAGAAGGCTACGAGGAAGCTTTGGAAAAGCAGATCAATTATATGTGGGAAGAGTACGAACTGACGTATAATCATGCACTGGAAATCCGGGATGAGAGTCTGACAGATCCTGCCGAGATGCGAAGGCGGATCCAGGAATTAAAGACGGAGATCCGGAAACTCGGATCGGTGAACGTCAATGCGATCGAAGATTTTAAAAATCTTTCCGAGCGGTATGAATTTATGAAAACGCAGCATGATGATCTGGTAGAGGCAGAAGCAACGCTCAAGAAGATCATTGAAGAACTGGACGAGGCGATGCGCAAGCAGTTTACTGAGCAGTTTGCGAAGATCAGCCAGGAGTTTAATCAGGTGTTTAAACAACTGTTCGGTGGTGGAAAAGGAACTCTGGAACTGATGGATGATGAGGATGTGCTGGAAGCCGGAATCCGGATTATTGCGCAGCCGCCGGGTAAAAAACTTCAGAATATGATGCAGCTTTCCGGTGGAGAAAAGGCGTTGACGGCGATTTCGCTGCTGTTTGCAATCCAGAATCTGAAACCTTCCCCGTTTTGTCTGCTGGATGAAATCGAGGCGGCACTGGATGATTCTAATGTCACGAGATTTGCACAGTATTTGCACAAGCTGACGAAAAATACACAGTTTATCGTCATTACACACCGTCGCGGTACGATGACAGCGGCAGACCGGCTGTATGGGATCACTATGCAGGAAAAAGGGGTATCAACGCTGGTATCTGTGGATCTTCTGGAAGATGAGCTTACAAAGTAGTGGATAGGAGGATATGATGGCAGAAGAAAAAATGGGATTTTTTAAGCGTCTGGTAGCAGGACTTAACAAGACGCGCGATAATATCGTGTCTGGAATGGACAGTATTTTTCATGGATTTTCAAAGATAGATGAGGACTTTTATGAGGAACTGGAAGAGGTTCTGATCATGGGAGATCTGGGGGTAAAAGCAACTTACGCGATTCTTGATGATCTTCGTAAAAAAGTAAAAGAACAGCATATCAAAGAGCCGATTGAGTGCAGACAGCTCCTGATCGACAGTATCAAAGAGCAGATGGATGTAGGCGAGACAGCTTATGAATTTGAAAACCAGACTTCTGTTGTTCTGGTGATCGGAGTAAATGGAGTCGGAAAGACGACTACTATCGGAAAACTTGCCGGTAAGATGAGAGGTCAGGGCAAGAAGGTTGTGCTTGCTGCAGCAGATACTTTCCGTGCAGCTGCGGGCGATCAATTAAAGGAATGGGCACATCGTTCGGATGCAGATCTGATCGGCGGACAGGAAGGTGCAGATCCGGCAGCCATCGTTTATGATGCGGTAGCGGCTGCAAAAGCGAGAAAGGCAGATATCCTTCTGGTGGATACAGCCGGAAGACTTCACAATAAAAAGAACCTGATGGAGGAACTGAAGAAGATTAACCGTGTGCTGGAAAGAGAATATCCGGAAGCATACAGGGAAACTTTGGTCGTTCTGGATGCAACGACCGGACAGAATGCACTTTCACAGGCAAAGGAATTCAGTGATGTTGCGGATATTACAGGAATTATCCTGACTAAGATGGATGGAACGGCCAAAGGTGGAATTGCAGTTGCAATTCAGGCAGAGCTTGGAATTCCTGTTAAATATATAGGTGTCGGTGAGACAATCGATGATCTGCAGAAATTCGATTCCGACGAATTTGTACAGGCATTATTTACAACAGAAGAAAAGAAGGAAGAAGGAGAAGAATAATAATATGCTGACATTGGAAAAATTTGAAGAAGCAAGCGAGATCGTAAAACGTGTGACACGTCCGACAAAGCTTATCTACAGTGAGTATCTCAGTAGTCAGACCGGGGGAAAGGTCTATTTGAAACCGGAAAATATGCAGTACACAGGTGCATACAAATTAAGAGGAGCTTATTACAAGATCAGCACACTTTCTGAGGAAGATCGTGCAAAAGGTCTGATCACAGCTTCAGCAGGAAACCATGCGCAGGGTGTGGCATATGCGGCAAAAGCGTTTGGATGTAAGGCGACGATTGTTATGCCAACTGTCACTCCGCTGATTAAGGTAAACCGTACCAAGAGCTATGGCGCCGAGGTTGTTTTACACGGAGATGTCTATGACGATGCCTGCGCAAAGGCCTATGAGCTTGCAGAAGAGTACGGATATACTTTTGTACATCCGTTCGATGATCTGGATGTAGCTACCGGACAGGGAACGATTGCAATGGAAATTGTCCAGGAACTCCCGACCGTTGATTATATCCTTGCACCGATCGGGGGCGGCGGACTGATCACAGGTGTATCTACACTTGCGAAAATGCTGAACCCAAAGATCAAAGTGATCGGTGTGGAACCGGCAGAAGCAGCAAGTATGACTGCTGCAATCGAAGCAGGACATACCGTAACACTTCCAAGTGCCAACACGATCGCAGATGGTACAGCAGTAAAAAAAGTCGGGGAACAGAACCTCCCATACGTCATGGAAAATGTAGACCAGATCGTAACTGTAGAAGACGATGAACTGGTCGGAGCATTCCTTGATATGGTGGAAAACCATAAAATGGTAGTAGAAAACTCCGGTCTTCTTTCCGTTGCTGCTTTAAAACAGCTGGATCTGAAAGGTAAGAAAGTAGTATCTATCTTAAGCGGCGGGAACATGGATGTTATTACTATGTCTTCAGTTGTACAGCACGGACTGATTCAGAGAGACCGTATCTTCTCTGTATCGGTACTTCTTCCGGATAAACCGGGTGAACTGGTAAAAGTGGCACAGACGATTGCAGAAGAGCAGGGAAATGTGATCAAACTGGAACATAATCAGTTTGTAAGTATTAACCGGAATGCGGCTGTGGAGCTTCGTGTGACACTGGAAGCATTTGGAACCGATCATAAGAACCGGATCATTGCGGCATTGGAGGCAGCCGGATTCAGACCGAAGCTGATCAGTGCGAAGTTATATTAGAATGTTTAAGAGGACAGTCTTATCCCCTGGTGAGGGATGAGGCTGTCTTTTTTTGAAAATAAGGTTGTTAGGTCGGGCGAGAAAAAGAATCTCTTCCAATCCAGGTTGTGCAAACCATTCCGATGAACCTCTGAAGGCGAAAATTATGTCAGCAGAGGCTTCCATAATTTTTGAGTTTCATCTCCATTGCACAAAATAGGATTGAAAGAGATTCTTTTTCTCGCCCGGCCAATGAACGG